>LAHS01000003.1_pt1 | contig 125609 bp, 110 predicted proteins | sample 329651 | NCBI WGS metagenome assembly LAHS01 (sample SAMN03275699, study PRJNA271635) | activated sludge metagenome | isolation source: sample C-1 Sludge from hydrolytic chamber (first chamber) of Anaerobic...
GCCTTCCCTGGCCGGGATTACCGGATGCATGGCGATGACGAATTCTTCCCGCTTTCCGACTTTGAGGACAACCTGCAGATCTATGCCCATGCCATCGACAGCCTCAGCACCTATCTGCGTTCAGGAAAGAAGGCTTAGTCATGCGGTTACGTCATCGTTCCTGGACCGATGAGGTCCTCGAAGAGAACCAGGATATCGGCAAAGACCTTTTAAGTCTCAATCCGCAAGTCTTAAGCGATTTCCATGCCTTGGAAATCGGCTGTGGCCTCGGCGGATTCCTTTTGGAGCTCTCTAAAGAGCATCCGGAAGAGAAGTATCTTGGCGTCGAGATCAACCGCAATGCCTTTGCCAGTGCCGTCAAGCATGCGGCGGCCGTCAAGAAGGAGCAGACCAACTTCCTGATCCTCAATGCCCCGATTGAGCGGCTCTTCCCGCTCTTCAGCGACGGACAGTTCAAGACCATCTATATCAACTTCCCGGATCCCTGGCCCAAGAAGCGCCAGCAGCGGCGCCGGCTGAGCTATCCGACTCTGCAGCAGGAGTACCGGCGGCTTCTGGCTCCGGACGGTGTTCTTTATTTCCGGACGGACAACGCCGATCTCTTCAAGGATTCGGTAGGCTACTTCGAAACCACGGGTCTCTTTGACATCACCCTCATCGAACCCTTCGAAAGCGAGAAGGTCACGTATCTGCCGACGACCGAATACGAAAAGAAGTTCCGGGCCAAGGGCGTTCCGATTCATCTCCTGATCGCCCATCCGAAGAAAAACGTCTGACCGGTGGCTCTGCCGCCGGCCTTTTTTTACCTTGGTGAGCCTTGTTTTAGAGGAAATCATAAAAAATTAGCACTCTCCACTTGAATTTGCTAAAGGTTCAACTATAATATGAATGGCATTGAAGAGGTACGAGTGCCAGAACGGAGGCTAAGAATGAATCAGAACCGTGAATATCAAATCCTGAAACTCATCGTCGAAGAATACATCCAAACCTCCGAACCGGTCGGCAGCAAAGGCTTACTGGAAAAGTACAAGCTGGACTGCTCCTCGGCCACCATCCGCAATGCGATGGCATTACTCGAGAAGGACGGCTATATCGAAAAGACGCATGTCTCGTCGGGCCGGGTTCCTTCCTCGAAAGGCTATCAGTACTACCTCGACCATCTCGATTCGAAGTCCTTGGTCAATGAGGTCGATCTGGACTTCCAGAAGGAATTCCAGTCGGTCTTGGTCAACAAGACCTCCTCGATGGAAGATGCGTTAAGCAAGAGCTGTCAGCTCTTATCCGAAATGACGAAGATGGCAACGGTCGTCTTAGGGCCGAAAGCTGATCAGGAATGCTTGGTTTCCATCCAGTTCCTGCCGCTGAACGCCAGTCAGGCCATGGGCATCTTCATCACCGATTCGGGTTATGTCGAAAAGAAAACGTTCGTCATTCCTAAAGGTTCACCGGTCTCCCTGACCACGATGCAGAGTGCCGTCAAGGTGCTCAACGACCGTCTGGTCGGAACCAAAGTCACGGACCTGGAAGCCAAAGCCAAGGCGATTGCGCCGCTCATCATCAAGATGTTCGGCAATTCCGGTGAGTTCGTCATGCGGGCCTTCTTGGAGGCAATGATTAACTTTGCGTCAAAGCGTTTTGAAGTCTACGGTCAGAAGAATCTCCTGTCTTTGCCGGAATTCGCGGATGACAACGAAGCCTTCCTCAACGCCGTCGATGCCCTCGACGATCCGCACAAGCTGGAACATGATATGGCCAGCAACGATGATCTCGGCAATGTAAAAGTCGGTTTCACCAACGATACTGCCGGTGACTTAGCCATTGTCAGCAAGACCCTCAACAACAAAGAATCCTTGGCTCTCATCGGGCCGAAGCGTATGGATTATAAGAAAGTGCTGGGAATCCTCGATTATGTTATCTACATGCTGGAAAAGAAGTTCTCGCCGGAGGGCGAAAACCAGAATGCCCTTGTCCCTGTCTCCGAACCTTCCGATGTCCCCAATAAGCGCAGTCCGAAAGAAGCCGGTTCCCGCAAAGCTAAGAAAGGAGTCACGCAATGAACGCTGAAGAAACCCAAGAAAAGAAAGAAGAGACGAAAACTGAAGCCCCGAAGGCCAGTCCGGAAACGGCCAAGCCCGAAGAGAAGAAAGCAGACATCAGCCCGGAGATCAAACAGCTCCAGGAAAGCCTGGCCAAGATGACTGAAAAGTTCCAGACGGCTGAGAAAAACTTCGAAGATGCCGACAAAGCCGTGGAAACCTGGAAGAACAAATACTACGAGGCGTATGCCGATATGGCCAACGTCCGCAAGCAGGTCGATAAGGAGACGGATGACTTCAAGAAATACGCCAACGAGTCCTTCATCAAGGAATTCATTCCGGCCTTGGACAGCTTCGATCTGGCCCTGGCCAAAGAGCAGTCCGATCCCGCCGTCAAGAAATATCTGGAAGGTTTCCAGATGATTGACACGAAAATCGTCGCTGTCTTAAAGAGCCACGGCGCCGAGATTCTCGAAGCCAAGCCGGGCGATACGTATGATCCCAACATCATGGAGGCCTTCTCCACGGTCGAGGGCAAGGAAGACAATAAGGTTGTCGAAGCCTTCCTCAAGGGCTACCGCTTCCATGATCATCTCTTAAGACCCTGTGGGGTCGTGATCTCCAGGAAAGCCGCTCCTGCCCCGAAGGAAGAACCGAAAGCTGAGACGAAAGCCGAGACGAAGACGGAGACGAAAGCTGAGACGAAATAGCGATTAAATATCGGAGGATAGAATTTATGGCAAAAGAAGTTATCTTAGGAATCGATTTAGGTACGACCAACTCAGTTGTCTCTTATATGCAGGAAGATAGGACCGTCAAGGTCATTCCGTCTCCGGAAGGCACCAATACCTGCCCTTCGGTCGTCTCCTTCAAGGCAGACGGCGAAGAGATCGTCGGCAATGCCGCCAAGCGGATGCTGCTGACCAACCCGGATACGGTCTCGTCCATTAAGCGGAAGATGGGTACCCGTGAGACGGTGCATATTGCCTGCCTCAACAAGGATTTCACTCCGGAAGAGATTTCCGCCAAGGTTTTGAGTTATATGAAGGGCTATGCTGAGAAATATCTCGGCTTCCCGGTCAAGAAGGCGGTCATCACCTGCCCTGCCTACTTCAACGATGATCAGCGTCAGGCCACCAAGAATGCCGGCACCATTGCCGGTCTGGATGTCGTCCGTGTCATCTCCGAGCCGACCGCGGCTGCCTTAGCCTACGGCATGGATTCGAAGAAGAGCGGCAAGATCCTTGTCTTCGATCTCGGCGGCGGCACGTTGGATGTCTCCATTCTGGATATCGGCGACGGCACCTTCGAAGTCTTAGCGACCTCGGGTGATACGCACCTCGGCGGCGATGATTGGGATCGTCATGTCATGGATTGGCTCAACCGTGAGATCAACCGGCAGACCGGCCTGGTCTTTGATTTCAACAATCCGAAGGACCGTCCGACCTTCCAGCGTCTCCGTGATGAGGCCGAAAAAGCCAAAATCAACCTTTCCAGCCAGACCGAGACCATCATCTCCTTACCTTACATCGGCTTCAAGGATGGCGCTCCGGTCAACTTCGAAACGACCTTGACCCGGGCTAAGTTCCAGGAAATCACGGCCGATCTCTTAGACCGTTGCCGCAGTCCGTTTGAGAAGGCTCTGGCCGATGCCAAGCTTTCCGTTGCTGACTTGGATGATATCATTCTCGTCGGCGGTTCGACCCGTATGCCGGCTGTCGTCGATCTGGTCACCAAGCTCAATAACGGCAAGAAGCCGAATCAGTCCGTCAATCCGGATGAAGCGGTCTCCGTCGGTGCTTCCATTCAGGGCGGTGTCATCCGCGGCGATGTCAAGGATGTCGTGCTGCTCGATGTCACGCCGCTCACCTTGGGCATTGAAACCCTCGGCGGCGTCATGACTCCTCTCATTCCGAGAAATACCACGATTCCGACGACCCGTCAGCAGATCTTCTCGACCGCTGAGGATAATCAGCCGGGTGTCGAGATTCAGGTCTATCAGGGTGAACGTCCGATGGCTCAGGATAACAAGTTCCTGGGTCGGTTCAAGCTGGAAGGCATCCGTCCTGCCCGTCGCGGCGAGCCGCGTATTCAGGTTACCTTCTCCATCGATGTCAACGGTATCGTCTCCGTCTCGGCCAAGGATCTGGATTCCAATCAGGAACAGCACATCACCATTTCCAACTCCAATGGCTTAGCCAAGGATGAGATTGATCGGATGGTCAAGGAAGCCGAAGCCAATAAGGAAGCGGATAGCAAGCGTAAGGATGATGCCGATACCCGCAATGAGGCTCAGACGTTGATTGATCAGATCGACCGTCAGTGCAATGATACGGCGCATCCGATTGATCCGAAGACCAAGGATGCCGCTCTGAAGATCCGGGATGAAATCAAGGCGGATCTGGATAAGAACGATCTGGCGGCCGTCAAGGCCAAGATTGCTCAGCTCCAGCAGGCTGCCAATCAGGTCTATCAGTCCTCGGCTCAGCAGACGGCTTCGCAGTCGAGTGCCAATGCCGGCGGCAATGCCACCGATAACGGCGCTCAGTCGTCCGAAACGGATTCCAAGGATCCGCATGTCGTGGATGCAACCTTCACTGAAAAGAAGGACAAGTAGTTTCTAAACGTCGATAAGCAGAATGGAAAGCCCGGATTCTCCGGGCTTTCTCGTTAAGGAGGCTGTGACCTATGGCCGAAGAAAAACGCGACTATTATGAAGTGCTCGGCATCGATAAGAACGCTACCCCGGATGAAATCAAGAAAGCTTACCGGGAGCTGGCCAAGAAATACCATCCGGATATCAACCATTCCCCGGATGCGCCGGAGAAGTTCAAGGAGATCACCGAGGCTTACGAATGCCTCAGCGATCCGCAGAAGAAGGCCATGTATGATCAGTACGGCTTTGCCGCCTTCGATCAGAACGGCCAGGCTGGCTTCAATGGTCAGCAGGCGAACTTCAATGACGCTGATTTCGGCGATCTGGGTGACATCTTTTCCCAGTTCTTCGGTGGCGGAGCGGCGCAAGGCGGCCGCAGGCGCCGGGATACCACGCCACGGCGTGGCACCGACCGGGGCGTCCACATCAATCTGAGCTTCGATCAGGCTGTTAACGGCACCAAGGTCGATATTCCGCTGGATTATGTGACGGTCTGTCCGGACTGTCATGGTACCGGTGCCCGCAGCGACGATGATATCGAGACCTGCCCGACCTGCCATGGTTCGGGACGGGTAAGAACCCGTCAGCAGACGCTCTTTGGCGTGATGGAGGCGGAGGAAGCCTGCCCGGACTGCAATGGTACCGGTAAGCGGGTGAGAGTCAAGTGCCCCCGTTGCCATGGTGCGGGAAGAGTCCGTGTCAGTGAGACGATTTCCGTCAATATTCCGCATGGCGTCGATACCGATGATACGATCCGGATTGCCGACAAAGGCAACCCGGGCGTCAATGGCGGTCCCAATGGGGATCTTATCATCCAGATCACCGTCAATCCCAGTCAGACCTTCACCCGCAAGGGTGCCGATGTCTACATCAGCATCCCGGTCGCGGTCTCCGATGCCTTGTTAGGTGCCACCGTCACGGTGCCGACCATCAAAGGCGATGTCGATCTGGTGATTCCGCCGTGCACGGAGCCGGATACGATCCTGAGGATGGTCAACCAGGGCATTGTCTTGCCCTCCGGCAAAGTCGGCAACCAGTATGTCACCGTGCAGGTGAAGTTCCCGAAGAGCCTCAATAACGCTCAGAAGGATGCCATCACGGCCTTCGACAACGAAGAGTACAAGAAGAACAACGGCGTCTTCGGCTGGCTGAAACAGAAGTTCCGCAGCAAGTAGTTCGAAAGAGGGCTTGATTGCCCTCTTTTTTCTTGGTCTTCCCGCCCGTTTCAGCTATAATTTAGAAGATTATGGATTACGCGAATCTATCCTTACGAATCCCCATGGAGGGAACCATCAACACCCGGGATCTCGGGGGCTATCCGACCACGGATGGTCATCATGTCCGTTACGGCCGGCTCATCCGAACCGATAACCTTTCCCATATCACCCAAAAGGACACCCTTTATTTTCAGAACGTCCTTAAGGCCCGTTTTGATGTCGACTTCCGTTCCCTGAATGAAATCGCGGGCAAGGAAGACAAGCCGATTCCTGGCTGCGAGAAAGTCCTTTGCCCGGTCGTCGAGGACCGCGTCGACAACCGGACGTCCCATCCCCATGAGGAGTTCATCGTCGACCGTCCCAACGTCAAGAACCTGATTGAGTTCATCTTCCGGATTGCCCCGGACGGCGATGTCACCTACGCGATGGAAAACAGCTACCGCGCCTTTGTCGGGAAACCCTTTGGCTATCAGCATTATGCCCGCTTCCTCCAGTTGGCCTTGGCCAACAAGGAAGGCTCAATCCTCTTCCACTGCGCCGATGGCAAGGACCGGGCCGGGGTCGGAGCGTTCCTGCTGCTTTCCGCCTTAGGCGTCAGCCGTGAGGACTGCCTCAAAGACTACCTCCGGACCAACGAGTATACCGGGAAGAAAGCGGAGAGCCGGGAAGCCTATCTCCGCAACGACTGCCATATCACCAACGAGAAAGTCATCCAGTCGGTCAAGATGCTGGCCGGGGTCCGTCTCAACTGGATTTCAGCGGCTTTGTCTGAGATTGACAATCGCTACGGCGGGATGGACAGCTACGTAGCAAACCAGCTTAAACTTTCAGCCAATGATCTGAAGTTGCTAAGAGATAATTATCTTGAATAAAAAGGGGCTGTCCCACTCAAACAAATGAGTGGCGGCCCCTTTTCGTTTGCTTTCGTCTATAAAAAAAATATCCGGCTGCAACCGGATATTACGAAGTACTCCGTAAAAATCTCTTCCGAAAGGAGCGGCTTTTACTATGTCCAATTTTAGCACTGCTCTTCCGATTTTCCTAGTCCCCTTGGACGACGAGCCCGAGGAGGAGAGGGAACTGGCGTGTTTCATGAGGCTGCTCGCGTCCTCCGGGCTGGGCGGCATCCTCCCCGCGCGGGACCTCTCCGGCCCAGACGGCGGGCAGCCTCCCCACGATGCGTCCGCCCTCCTCGCGACGGTCCTCTTCGCCTTCTCCGACGCCGGCGGCTGCCTCCGGGGGATCTCCGAGTCGTGCAGGTTCGACCTCCGCTACCGCTACCTCATGTCGGGCGCCCGGCCTGGGAGGTCGACGTTCTGCCGGTTCATAAAAAGCGTCGTCGTGCCGAACGCCGAGGCCGTCTTCGCCGGGGTCACCGGCGCCATCCTCTCCGCCATGGGCCTCAGGCCGGACGGCGACGTCTTCGTCGACGGGTCGAAGTTCGAGGCCAACGCGAACAAGTACGGGTTCCGCTTCCGGTCCGAGAGACGCGTTGCCGATCTCCTGTCCGGGGCCGGGGCCCTGGCCAGCGCGAACGGGATCCCCTTCCCGGACAGGCCGAGGCCGCCCTACTCCCGGCTGATCGGAGAGGCCGTCTCCGAGGCGGGGAGGAGGCTGGCGGCCTCGGGGGAGGATCCCGCCCGGATCGAACGGGGGAAGGGGAGGCGCCTGACGCCGGGCGGGAGGCTCTTCCTCGCCCTGACCGCGTACCTCCAGCGGATGCTCGCCTACGAGGAGGCGGACAGGATATGCGGCCCCGGGAGGAACTCCTTCTACCGGACGGACCACGACGCCACCGCCATGTGCCTGAAGGCGGACTACTACTCGGGCCTCGGCAGCAGCATGCACGCCGCCTACAACGTCCAGATTGCCGTCAGCTCAGGCATTATCATCGGATACTACGTCTCCCAGGACAGGGCTGACTCGAGGACAGTGCCCGCCCTGCTCGGGAGGATCCGGTCGATGTGGGGCTCCTATCCCGCGGCGGTCTGCGCGGACGCCGGCTACGGGTCCTACGAGAACTGCTCCTTCCTCGAGGGCGCCGGCATCTCGTGCTACGTGAAGTTCCCGTCGTGGGAGGGCGAGGTGTCCGGGAAGAGGCCGCCCGTCCTCTCGCTCGGCGCTGACGGGACGGTCCGCTGCCTCCGCGGCCTGGTCGCCGAGGAGATACCCCCTGTCAGGCATCCCCGGCAGAAGGGCTCCCGCTTCTACAGGGTGGCCCTGTGCAGGGGGTGCGAGTACAGGAGGTACTGCACGAAGCTCATGCCGCATCCGAAGCCGGGCGAGAGGGTGTCCGAGGCCTCGCCGGAGTACCTCAGGCTGAAGGCCGGGGCCATGGGGAACCTGCTCTCGCCCAGGGGGATCGAGCTCCGCGTCAACAGGAGCATCCAGGTGGAGGGGACCTTCGGGATCCTGAAGCAGGACATGGACTACGACAGGTTCAGGCGCAGGGGCCTCGCCGAGGTCTCGGCCGAGATGATGCTAACCTGCCTCGGTGCCAACATCCGCAAGTACTTCGCCTTTCTCAGGACCGGGAGGATTCCCGATTTCTGGAGGGCGCCCGAGGGGCTCTCCGCCGAGAGGCCGCACCGGATTTCCTGCGCCGTCAGGAGAGGGGCCTCAGCCGGAGGAACCTGAGAAAGCAGCCGAACCAGGTCGCTAGGAGGATGGGGAGGAGGTAGCGGGCACGCAAAAAGGGCTGCCCCAGGCCCGGGCTTTGATGCCTAGGTTCTGGGACAGCCCCTTTTTCAGTTTCTAGTATTCGACGACGGAGATGTTCCGTATCAGGATGGCCTTCATGGCCTCATCCTTGCAGGTAGCCAGCTTAGTGGCGGAGACGACGGACACCCATTCCTGAATGTACTGGGCGGCAATATCGGTCTTCTTGCAGAATTCCTTGAGATACATCTCGGCTTCCTTCGTCTTGCCATCGAGGATGAAGAGGAGATAGGTCATCGCGGCATCGGCGGAAGAGTTGCCTCTCGTGGCATGGGCCCAATCGAGGACGTAGGACTTGCCGTCATCGCTGACGATGATGTTGTGCGGAGTGATGTCGCCATGGCAGAACTTGTAGTGGTTAGGCATCTTCTCCAGCCGGACATGCAGGTCATAGCGGGTCGTGGCATCGAGTCCCGACTGCGTGATGTAGGCATTGAGCTTATCCTTGAGTTTAGGAAGCTTGAGGTTATCGGAAAGGTGAGCTAAGAGGCTGACTTGGATCTTCACCAGCTCGGCGATGTACTTCTTGGTATTCTCGGGATGATCCTTCATCAGCTGTTCCAGGGTCTGGCCTTTGATTTCCTCCGAGGCAATCGCCCAGTCAGCGCCGACCGGGAAGACATCATAGACCCGCGGCGCGGCAAAGCCGCACTCGAGGGCATACTGCTGATTCATTGCTTCCTTGAGGACATCGCTGCCGGCATAGGCCGTATGAGAGAAGACCTTGGTGATGACACCGTCTTTGCTGTAGATCTTCTTGTCGTGATGTTCCATCACCAGCGTCCCGAAATCTTTTTCTGTTTTGGTTGCCATGATTAATTCCCCCGTTTCTACTTCGCACCGGCTATCTTTTCATTATACACTTTTTCGCCGTAGAATGCCTTAAGGTAGAGAGTTTTAAGCTCGGAGACCAGCGGATAACGCGGATTGGCAGACGTGCACTGATCGTTGAAGGCAGCTAAGGACATCTCATCGAGCGTCTTGAGGAAATCTTCTTCCTTGATGCCGGCCTCCTGAATTGTCAGCGGCAGCTCGATATCCTTCTTCAGGTCATCGATCTTGGCTAAGAGCTTGGCAAACTTCTCATCATCGTTCTTGCCGGTGATGCCAAGCATGTCAGCAATCTCGACGTAACGGGCCAACGTGTGCGGATACTGATACTGCGGGAAGGTACCCATCTTGGTGGGTTCCTCGCCGGCATTGAACTTCATCACCTCATCCAGCATCAGCTCGACGCAGACGCCGTGCGGAAGATGATGGTAGGCGCCTAACTTATGGCCGCAGCTGTGGTCGATGCCCAGGAAGGCATTGGCAAAGGCCATGCCGGCTAAGGTCGCCGCATGTGCCATATGCTCTCTGGCTTCCGGATCGGCGCCGCCGTTATGATAGGCTCTCGAAAGATACTTGAAGATCTCGCTGATGCCTTCTTTGGCGCAGGCATCGCTGAACGGCGAGGCATACATCGAGGCATAGGCTTCCATGCAGTGGGTAAGGGCATCGATGCCCGAGGCTCTCGTCAGGCCTTTGGGGATGTTGAGCATCAGATCGCTATCGATGATCGCCATCGACGGCATCAGTTCGTAATCGGTGATCGGATACTTGGTGCCATCCCGCTGATCGGTGATGATGGCAAAAGGCGTGACCTCGGAGCCGGTTCCGGCCGTGGTCGGAACGCAAACCAGCATCGACTTATTGCCCATCTTCGGGAAAGCAATCACACGTTTGCGGATATCCATGAAATCCATGGCCATATCGGAGAAATCGACTTCCGGATGTTCGTACATGACCCAGCTGATCTTGGCAGCATCCATCGGCGAACCGCCGCCCAGAGCGATGATGGCATCCGGCTGATAGAAGTTGCAGAGCTTCACGCATTCCTCGGCGCAGGCCAAGGTCGGATCCGGAGCGACATCAGAGAAGACTTCCGTCTCAATGCCTAACGGATAAAGAATATCGGTCAGCTTCTTGACCACACCCGACGTGAAGAGGAACTTATCCGTGACGATCAGCACCCGTTTCCGGTCATAGACCGTCTTCAGTTCTTCCAAAGCCTTGCTGAGACAGCCCGGCTTGAAGAACAGCTTACTCGGCGTACGGAACCAAAGCATGTTTTCCCTCCTTATGGCAACTGTCTTGATATTCAGAAGATTCTCGATTCCGACCTGTCCGGAGACGGAGTTGCCGCCCCAGGAACCGCAGCCTAACGTCAAGGACGGCTTGATGCGGAAGTTGTAGAGATCGCCGATGCCGCCTAAGCTGGAAGGCGTATTGATGAGCAGACGGCAGGCCTGCATCCGACGCTTGAAGGCATCGATGAGTTCCGGATGATTCAGTTCATCGACATAAAGATCGGCCGTATGGCCCCAGCCCTGCTGCAAGAGGGCTTCCGCCTTAGCCAAGGCATCCTCGAAGTCCTTGGCATGATACATCGCTAAGACCGGGCAAAGCTTCTCGTGAGAGAATTCTTCGCTGCGATCGGTCTTTTCGACCTCACCGACCAGAATCTTGGTCGTACTGGGAACCTTGAAGCCAGCCATCTCGGCAATGGTGGTTGCCGGCTTGCCGACAATCTTGGCATTGGTGGAACCATTGATCAGGATGGTGCCGCGGACCTTGTTGAGTTCGCTTTCATTGAGGAAATAAGCGCCGCGGTAAATCAGCTCGGCCTTGACGGCATCATAAATGCCATCCAAAGCGATGATGGAGTTCTCGCTGGCGCAGATCATGCCGTTATCGAAGGTCTTGGAATGGATGATGGAGGAGACGGCCATCTTGACATTGGCCGAGGTATCGATGATGGTCGGGGCATTGCCCGGACCGACACCGATGGCCGGCTTGCCCGAGGAATAGGCAGCCGTCACCATGCCCGGACCGCCAGTAGCCAAGATGCAGTCGCAGGACTTCATCAGCTGCGAGGAGAGTTCAATGGACGGTTCCGGAATCCAGCTGATGATATCGCTGGGGGCACCGGCCTTGATGGCCGCGTCCTTTAAGATCTGAGCCGCATGGATGGTGCAGTTCTTGGCCCGCGGATGCGGAGAGAAGATGATGCCGTTGCGGGTCTTCAGGGCTAAAAGGCTCTTGAAGATGACGGTGGCCGTCGGATTGGTGGTCGGAACGATGCCGGCAAGAATGCCTAAAGGCTCAGCCAACTTCTGATAACCCATATCATCGTTGCGCTCTAAGACGTCACAGGTCTTGCTGTCCTTGTAGGCGTTATAAATGTACTCGGCAGCAAAGTGGTTCTTGATGACCTTATCCTCAAAGACACCCATGCCGGTCTCACTGACAGCTTCCTGAGCCAAGGGAATACGTGCCTTGTTGGCAGCGATAGCCACAGCCTGGAAGATCTTATCGACCTGTTCCTGCGTGTAAGTCGCATAGACCTGCTGGGCAGCTCTGACCTTAGCAATCAGCTGTGTCAGCTCATCACTGGCAGCTTGCTTCTTTTCGATATCATCCATAGGCGATACCTCCTGTTGACGATTTTAATTATAGATGAAATGCGCATTTATGTAAAGATAAATACACGCAAAAAGATTAATTTTGAACACAAATGCGCATTCCACGCACGTTTAGGTTTTAAATAAAGTGTGTATTTTGCGCAACTGTCAGGCTAAAGGCGAAGCAGCGGGGCAAAGCCTTTCAAGCAAGGCCTGGCAGCCCTGAGCAATCTGCGCATAGGCGGTCGCGAAATCATGGGTGAAGTAGGGGTCGAGGATGTCGCCTGGCTTTGCGGTGAAATCCAAAAGCCGATGGATTTTGGATTTGTCTTTCAGGATCAGCAGGCGGGAAAGCAAGACACGGTTATAGGTATCCATCGTGATCACGTACTGGCTCTCGTCGTATTCATTCTTGGTCAGCGGTTTGGCCTTCTTGTCCGGATTGAAGGGAATCTGATGGTCCTGAAGAAGACGGACAGCCCGCGGATCGATGGGCTGACCTTGGGTATCGACAATCAGGGCCCGGGAGAAGACATCAAAAAAGGAGTCCTGATGGCGGACTCTCAATAGCTCTGTAAAGAGCGCTTCCGCCGTCGGACTCCGACAGATATTTCCCTCGCAGACAAACACGACTTTCGTCATCGTGGTTATTTCTTTTCTTCCGACTCGTCCCGCTTATAGTAATAATGATAGGAATCCGAGGTCATCTCGCTGCCCTCGAAATCGGTCACCTGCGTCATGACGATGCCGATCACATTGACACCGTTGCTTTCCAAGGAATCCAAGGACGCCTTGACGTTCTTCTTCTTGGAAAGATGCTGAGCGACGACGAAGAGGTAGCCATCGACCAGACGGGAGCAGAGCGTGGCATCGGTAACGAGCAGCGTCGGGGCCGTATCGACGAGGACATAATCATACTTTTCACGTAAGGCCTTGAAGAGCTCATCGAGCTTCGGCGAGCTTAACAGCTTGGTCGGGAAAGGAGTCAGGGTTCCGGCATTGATCAGATCTACGCCACCCTGGCAATGGACAATCAGCTGATCGATGGAGACGTCGCCGGCGACATATTCGGCGATGCCGAACTGGTTGGGGACGTTGTAGAAATGGTGCAGCGACGGACGGCGAAGGTCAAGATTGACAAGGCAGACTTTGGCGCCGCGGAACGCATAGACATTGGCAAGGTTGGCAATCAACGTGGATTTGCCTTCGGCCTGGACGGAGCTGGTGATGCCGATGACCTTGAAGGGATGCTCCGGATTGGCAAGGGAGATATTGGTCTGCAGCTTCTGAATGGCTTCGCTGGCAACGGACGAGAAGTCCTTGATCAGGACGATGCCCTCTCGGTTATGCTTGGATTTCATGTTATTTGGCCTCCTCGGTGGTATTTTCCTGCATCGGAATCAGGCCGATCACCTTTTCACCGGTGAGAGCCTCGATATCCTTGACATTGCCGACCTTGGTCGAGCAAAGTTCAAAGAGGATGCCGTAAAGGATGCCGGCAATCAGTCCGCAGGCTCCGGCAATGAGCAGGACCTTGGCTTTGGAGAAGCTGGTATCCACCGGAGTGGAAGAAGAACTTGTCAGCGCCAAACGGTTCTTTAAGAAAGCATAACGGGAATCACTGGCAGTGATGGATAACGTTTCCGTGATGGTGGTATCGACTAAGGCCTGCGAGAGATCCTTGTCGGCAGTATTGGCCGTGATATCGACATAAAGAGACTTTTCCAAGGAGGTGTAGGTACGGGCACTGGCGGAGACCATCTTCTTGATTTCCTTCAGCGTGTATGAGGTACCTTTGGAGGTGTTGATGCTAGTCATGACAGCGGTCATGATCGGGGTATCATTGATGGTGTCACGGGCGGTGATGACGTAGTTGAAGGAATTGTTGAAGTCCGTGGTGGAGATCGTATCGCTGGTCGTGGTCTGAGAATTGCTGTCAGCAATGACGATCACGGTACCGGTCGAAGTCCAGACCGGCTTTTCCACGCCGAAGGCATAGACGCCTCCGCCGATCAGGCCGACCACGAAAAAGATGACGAGCGCAATCCAGTGTTTGACGATCATATGCCAGATATCACCTAAGGTGACACCGGTTTTTTCGTCTTGTTCTTCCTCGGAAACGTCTGTGTTGTCAGTGTTCATTAAAACCTCGCTAAAAGCAAATAAAGATTTGCAAGGTTATTATTCTACTTTGGTTCACCTAAATCAAGTGACAAAATTTGGTTAAGAAAAAGGATTTACCGGATTTTAACAAAGGATAGTCTGCGCGAACCTCGAAAAATGAGATTTTTGTTGAATCTCGGGGGTGTGTGTGGTATTCTTTATAAGCGCGCTTTTTTAGCGCTTAACCTAAGTTAATCAGGAGGATACTGCTATGTCTAGAAAATGTCCGGTTACGGGAAAAGGTCCGATGTTCGGTAATCAAGTCTCTCACTCGATGAGACATACCCGTCGTCGTTGGGATGTCAATCTGCAGACCACGACCATCACGGTCAATGGCCATAAGGAGAGAATCCGTGTCTCGACCAGTGCTTTACGCACGATGAGAAAGAATGCCAAGGCTGCCGCTAAGACTGCCCCGGCTGCTGCTCCGGTTGTCGAAGCTCCGAAGGCGGAAGCTGTCAAGACTGAGGCCCCCAAGGCTGCCGAAGCTCCCAAGGCTGAAGAAGCGAAGTAGTCGTATCCTTTTTTCAGTATTGAAAAAGGCTGTCCCGCGAAGGAACAGTCTTTTTTTATGCCCGTGTCAGCAGAATGTTGATGAAGAGCAGGAGTCCGGTCAGCCCTTCGAAGCCGAGATACAGCCATTCATAGAAAGCCAGGGCATTGAGTTTCGGTTTCACATAGTAGCTGACGCCATCGACTTCCATCTTATCCATCTTGGCCCAGTTCAGAAGCTTCGGATTGAAGAGGAGCACCAAGCCTAAGAAGCCGAGCACGCCGATCAGAATCAGGATCACCAGCGAGACGGAGTTGGGATAGAAGATGGCTCCCGGGACAATCGTCAGGAAGCTGGTGAGGGAGCCGGAGAAAGCAAACAAGGCAAAGCCAAGCATCGTTAGGAAGATGTGTGGCTTATAGAAGCTCAGCGGCAGCAGATTTCCGAATGCCAGAAATAGCAGGGAAAGCGGGAAGGTGACGGAAAGGATCAGCTGGTAGAGCGTCTTAGCATGGGCAAAGAACAGCGTCTCGCCGGCCATCAGGGCACTGGCAGAAAGAACCAAGACGGTATAGAGCAGAACCCGGTAAGGTTTGGCCATCGTCAGATAGAACTGGTAAGGATAGGAATTCAGGAAGCTGTTGCGCTGTTCCTTGGCTAAGGACTGGTTGGCAAAGAAAATCAGAGCAAAATAAAGAAGCAAAAGGGCAAAGCCACAGATGAGAAGACCTAAGGACAGACTCAGAATATCCATACCTTTATTTTCCTTCCAGAACCTGAGTCAGCTGCTGTAAGACAGCCGCTTTGTCACTGGCTTTGAAATAATAGGAGCCGCAGACCAGATAGTCGGCACCGGCCTGGTAACAGCGGTAAGCCGTCTTTTCGTTGATGCCGCCGTCGACGCCGATCTTGAAAGTCAGATGATTCATGCTTCTTGTCGCCGCCAGACGGGCGATCTTCGTCTCGCTTCCTTCGATGAAGCCCTGTCCGCCTTTGCCGGGGACAACGCTCATCACCAGGAAGAAGTCGAAGGCATTGGCTAAGCCGAGAATCAAGGAGACATCCGTTTCCGGAGAGATGGCTAAACCGATCTGCACATCCGGATAGCTCTGACGGAGGCTCTTGACCTTCTCCAGGTCTTCCGGCGTCAAGGCTTCGTAGTGGAAGGAGATTTCCTTGGCACCCAAGGAAGCATAATAGCCAAACTGCCGTAAGGGATCCCGGGTCATCAGATGGACATCGAAGACGATATCGTTCCCGTAGGCCTGCTGAACCGCCTTGAACAGCGGTTCCCCAAACGAGATGCCCGGCACGAACGTGCCGTCCATCACATCAAAATGGCAATGGGTGATGCCCAAGGCTTTGATCTGGTCCAGGTCCTTGCCCAAGGCCAGGAAATTGCTGCTTAAGAGGGACGGCCGGATGATTTTTTCTGTTTCCATACACTGTTACCCTTCACTTCCTCAGCTATCTTAAGGTAATTATAATAGGAATCTTTGGATAATTCACGTTTTTTGATGGCGTCGAGGACGGCACAGCCATGGCTTCCGGGAAGATGATGGCAGTCATTGAAGTGGCAGGACGGGAAATAAGAGCCGTAGCCAGGGAAGTAAATGGCCAGGTCTTCGGGGGAAAGCTCCCAAAGATCCAGTTCGGAAAAGCCAGGAGTATCAAAGAGGAATCCCTGCTCATAGGGAAGCAGGATCACTTCCTTGGTCGTATGCCGCCCGCGGCCGATTTCCACATCCAAGGCATCGACCTTCCGCTGGAAGCTCGGGTCGATGGCATTCAGGAGGGTGGATTTTCCGACGCCGGTCTGACCCATCAGGCAGACCGTCTTGCCCGGCAGCTGTCTGGCAAGCTTCGGAAAGTCGCCGCTTTGTGGATCATGGGCATTAAGAAGATAGACCGGAAAGCCGATCTTCTTATAGTAGGCTAGCCGGCGCTTCAAAGCCGTCCGCTCCTTAGGTGAAAGCAGGTCCACCTTGGTAATGACGATCTGACTTGCTATCTGACTATAAGCGGTCAGCGTCAGGAATTTATCCAATAAATATGACGAGAAATCCGGTTCTTTGGCACTCACTAAGACAAAGCAGAGGTCGGCGTTGGCAAGCCGGGGACGGCAGAGCTCGTTATGGCGGGTAAGCCGGCTTTGGATCAGGCCGTCAGAATCCAATAAGACATGGTCGCCCGGCAGCAGATAGTCCCCGCTGAAAGTGACCTTGCCGCGCTTCGGGTGCAAAGTGATGCTGTGGTCAAGAAAAGAGTAAAGACGGAAACCGAGACTGGTCGACGAGAGCACAAGATAATCGTTCACGGACGGTCCTTCTTGGCTTCCTTGCTGGCACGTTTGAGAGCTTCGCGCTGTTCCTTCTCCAGGACTTTGTCTTCCTTGGGAGTCTGATGATGGTGGAAAAGGTTGTAGAAGAAGGAATGCTTCTCTTCCAGCATCGAAGGATTCTTGAGAATCTTCTCAATATCCTTGCGCATGTATTCGACATTGGGATAACGGTCCATCGCATCCTTCTTGACGGCTTTGTAGATAATGGCTTCGACGGCTTCCGGGGTCCGCGGATTGTATTTCTTGATGGACGGGAACTTCTCCTTGACCTGCATCATGGCAATGGCCACCGGGGTCTCGGAATCGAACGGAACCCGGCCGGTGATCAGTTCGAAGAACGTGATGCCCATCGAATAGATATCGCTGCGTTCGCTGGCGGGATTGCCTTCGGCGATCTCCGGCGCCATATAGTGAACCGAACCGATGACGACCTCGCTGCGGGTGACATGGGTCGCATTCTGGAAGGTGGCAATACCGAAATCACCCAGCTTGATGGTGCCGTCCTGGGTTAAGAAAATATTCTGCGGTTTGATATCCCGGTGGATGACGCCATGGCTATGGGCATACATCACGGCCGAGCAGAGCTGGTACATGATGTCGCAGGCTTCCAAGAAGGAAAACTTGCCCCGGACATCGAGCACCTGACGTAAGGTCTGGCCGGCGATGAACTCGTTGACCATATAAGGCAGTCCTTGGTAAGAACCGACATTGACAACTTTGACAATGTTCTGATGGTTGAGACTGGCAGCCGCCCGCGCTTCCCGCTCGAAACGGTTCAGGTTGGTCTTCACGGCAGCCGTGTCCTGCTTCATCATCTTGATGGCCACGTCCCGGTCGGTGATGAGATCATGGGCTTTGTAAACAACGGCCATGCCGCCCTCGCCGATCATCTCGAGGATCTTATAGCGGTCGTCGATGATCTCGTTGATTTCCATCCCACCATCGGGTGTCATTGAGGTCGCTCCCAAAGGGCAACGGCCACGTTGTCCTTACCGCCATTGGCTAAGGCCTGGTCCACCAAAGCCCGGGCTTTTTCGCTAGCCTTGAGAGCCTTGTTGCTGAGGATCTTGCTGATTTCCTCATCGCTGATCATGTTATAAAGGCCATCCGAGCAAAGCAGGATGACATCGAAACTGTCTTTCTCCAGGCGGGCTTCCTCGATCTTGGAAAGATCCGGGTAAATGCCCACGGCATTGATGAGGATGTTCTTCTGGGGGTGGTTGGCAATCTCATCCTGAGTGATCTTGCCGGACTCGAAGAGGCATTCGACATAGGTCTGGTCGGTGGTCTTATGGATCAAACCGTCACGGGCCGAATAGGTATAGCAGCGGCTATCGCCGACAGAGACCAGGTAGGTTCCGTCTTTGCTGATAAGGCAAGTGACGGCCGTGGAACCGATCTCGGTGCCGCCGAATTCCTCGATGGAGGTCTTATAGATCCGCTTGTTGGCTTCCTTCAGTTTGGATAAAAGGAAACGCTTGGCGGAATGGGTCTTGAAAGGATGCCGGGCCGACGTAAACCCTAAGGACAGGGTATCGGCGATGATCTTGCTGGCGACTTCGCCGTTGCGGTGACCGCCCATGCCATCGGCGATGACCAGCAACGTTCCATAAGGACTCTCGCCGGCGTAGGCCATGTCTTCGTTGTTGTGCCGGACTTTGCCGATATCGCTGAGACAGGCAAAGGAAACATCATCAATGCTGCTGTTTTGCATATTTTGCCCTCAATTGTCCGCAGGCAGCGTCGATATCGCTGCCGAATTCCTTCCGAATCGTGGATTTGACGCCTTTGGAGAGAAGATAGTTATGGAAAAGCTCGACCTGGCTGTCCGGAGACCGTTCAAAGCCGTTTTCGATGACGGGATTGTACGGAATCAGGTTGACATAGCCGAAGGTCGGAGCAATCAGATCAAAAAGCTGACGGGCATTCTCCATCGAATCGTTGATGCCCTTGATGAGGATGTATTCATAGGTAACCCGCCTTCCGCCGCTGTCCTTGCCGTACTGCATGATGGCCGGAATCAGCTTCTCCAACGGAAAAGCGTGGTTGATCGGCATCAGCTTGTCGCGGAGCTCATTGGTCGGGGCATGAAGCGAGATGGCAAGATTGACCTGCAGTCCCTCTTTGCCGAACTTCAGGATTCCCGGAACGACGCCACACGTCGAGACCGTGATATGTCTCGCACCGATGGCTAAGCCATAGGGGGAGTTAAGAATCCGGATGAAGCTTAAGACGGCATCATAGTTATCAAACGGCTCGCCGGTTCCCATGACCACGACATGCGTCACGGTGATCGCCGGATCCTTTTTGGCCAGATACTTCTTGAACGCCATCACCTGACCTAGCATCTCATTGGCCAAAAGCTTTCGCTTGACCTTCAGAAGACCGGAGGCGCAGAACTGGCAGCCCATGTTGCAGCCGACTTCGCTGGTGACGCAGACGCTATAGCCATAGACATAATGCATCAGGACGCTTTCGACCTGTTCGCCATCATTAAGCCGCATCAGGCACTTGACAGTGCCATCCGCACTTTCCTGAGTGATGGTCGGAGTGGGAAGCGAGAAATCATACCTTTCCGCAAGGATTTTGCGGAAGTCTTTGCTGATATCGCTCATTTCCTCAAACGACGAGGCATTCTTCTGATAAAGCCACAGGAAAAGCTGCTTGGCACGGTAGCTGGACTGTCCAAGCTTCACCATCTCATCGGTAAGTTCTTCCAAGGAGAACGAATAAATGGAACGCATCATTCCTTCCTCCGGAAAACAGCAAAGAAGGCACCGGTGGTCTTCAGGATATCCGGCCGGACATCTTCCTTCAGGATCAGTTCGAACTGCGGACGGATAGCCAAGAAGCCATCCACGACTGCCACGGTCTCTGCCGCGAAGAGGGAATCGCTGTAGAAAACAAGAGAGCCGCCTTTCTTCACGAAATAGGAGGCTTCCTTGAGATCGGACAGCAGCAAAGCGCCGTTAGCCTCGATGTCCTTTGGCGTTAAGGAAGGCAGGATGGCCGGATGGAGGCTGGCCTGGCCCAGATGGGAGTCATGGCCTTTGGAAACGACGATATCATAATGCTCATAATCACGATAAGTCTTGATCAGGGCATTCTTGGCACAGAAGAGCGGATCCAGCGACGCCAGATGATAGACTTCCTTGGCATCTTTGGCCAAGGAATAGAAAAGCTCGTCATCATAGACTGCCGTCACCTGGCTTAAGGCCAGGTCATTGCTGACCATTCCGAAATACAGGCCGTTGAGCGGATTGCGGTTCGCAGTCAGAAGCACCGCCGGCGACAGGGCCGGAAGTTTGAGCTGACTGTAGCATAAGGCTTCCGGATAGGATAAAGGATACAGTTTATGGGCTTCGATATCGGCTTTGGGCTTCTCGCCCACCTTCCGATAGCGAAACAGCGTCAATGAACCGAGGACCAGGGTCTCAAAACGGCTGTCTTTCCGAAAGTCGTCTTCCTTGGCCCGAGCCGGATTGACCCGGTAGAAGAAGGAAGGCGTCTGATGAAGGCTGAGAGCAATCTTGACGGCTGCGTCATGGCCGAACCGGCTGACGAGATCCTTGAGGGCAAATTCTGGCATTTCCAGAAGCAGGGAATCATAGAGATACGGGATGGCCTTGACTTCTTCCGGAACCTTAAAGGGCGACTGACTGGCTTTGACAAGCATGGCTCCCTGTTTATCGGGGTCTCCCTGCAAGCGGAGTTTAATAAACGCGTCATGATAGCTGACCTGCACCTCTTTGGCCGGCTGCTTCAGATAACGGAGATGGCCCAGAGCAATCACCGCCAGGAGATGTTCGTCGCTGTCCGGAGCATCCGCGGCAAAGAGATTGAGGCACTCAAAGGACAGACACTGATAATGGCAAAGCAGCGTGCTGAGGTTCTTTTTCAGGTCGCTGGCGTCCTTGGCGGAGAGGACATTGTTGTTGATGGCAGAAAAGACCACCCAGCCGAAAAGCTTCTTTTCGAAGAGCGTCTCGCGCATGGCTTTGGTTTCAATGACTAAGTTCTCCATAAAGGGCTTCCTTGATTATACCAAAAAGGGACGATATTGGCGCCGTTATCCTTCCAAACCCGCTAAAAGAATCTCTTGACTGTGCGTCAAGGACTTCACCAGCGACTGACCGAGACTCACCAGGTCATTGAGTTCCTGGATCTTGGACTCATAGACGGCCACTTCCTCCCGGGCAAGACTGGAGGCATTGTCGACGAAGAAATACGTGCTTAGGTAGTCTCTTTTCCGTAAGAGCTTGGCTAAGGACGCTTCGTCCTTGACGCTGAGCCCCTTGCCCTGAAGATCGGCGATCTGTTTCTCGGCACCGGAAAACTCGTGAGCCAGCAACAGTTCCTTGGCCCGGGCCTGGCTGGAGACTAAGACCAGGGCGCTGTCACCGTGAGGACTGACGCTTTTGGCTTCAGTAAGAGCCATCACGAAATAGGCGTTCTTCAGAGCATACTGACTGACTTCCATTACCTCGCCGACCAGATACGTAATCCGTTCCAAATAGGTCATATAGGGACTCCTTTCTTATCAAAAAAGCCCACAGCAGTGGGCTTTTACTTCGACCTCACGACCGAAAAGGACTAGGCCTTTTCCTTGACGTCAATGACCTTCTTGCCGTTGTAATAGCCGCAATTCGGGCAAACGTGATGCGGACGGATCATCGCTCCGCAGTTAGGGCAGGCGATAACATTGGTAGCCTTCAGGGCTAAATGCTGTCTCCGAACTCTTTTTCTTTCAACACCCGTACGTCTCTTTGGTACTGCCATAGGAATATCCTCCATTCATAACGTCAATGTAAGCAAACAGCATTGTTAATTATAGGACCCGAGGGTCTTAAAGTAAACAGAAAGTTGAAGAAAATCAACCCCTTTTGAAGAAAGCGGTCTACTTCCAGAAGATGGAGCGGTAGAGAGCCAGATACTCATCGGCACTCTTGGACCAGCTGTAGTCGCCTTCCATGCCGTTGGCCTGGATCTTCTTGAAGCGGTCCTTTTCATGGAAATAGAACTCATTGGCGGCTTTGAAGCAGTTGTAGAAGCCATCATAGTAGGCATTGTTGAAGACAAAGCCGGTGGCGGTATCGCCGACCGAGAGGTCTTTGACGGTATCGTTGAGTCCGCCGACGTTGGAGACAATCGGCAACGTGCCATAGCGCATGGCGATCATCTGGCTGGTGCCGCAGGGTTCGAAGTAACTGGGCATCATGAAGTAATCGCTGGCCGCATAAAGCAGGTGGGCGAGGTTCTCGTCATACTTCTTGAGAAAATAGACTTCCGGATACTTGAGGGACTGATAGAGGAAATCATTCTCCATCTCGCCGGTGCCGATGACGATCATCTTGGCATCGTAGGACTTCAATAACGGCATGACCGAAAGGATCCGGTCGACGCCTTTCTGTGAGGAGAGCCGGGTGATGGCACTGAATAAGGGACCATTGAAGAAGGTATCGATGCCTAAAAGATGCAGCATGGCATCCCGGTTGACTTTCTTGCCTTCCGCGACGGTCGCCAGATCATAGTTCTGGCCCAGATGCGGATCCGTCTTCGGATCCCAGACTTCCGTATCCAGTCCGTTGACGATGCCGGAGAAATCATTGTGACGGCACCAATCGATGATGGAGCCGATTCCGCCGAAGCCATTATGGTCGGCCATCAGCTCCCGGGCATGCGTCTTGCTGACGGTATTGACTTTGTCAGCCGCCATGATGCCGGTCTTGAGGAAGTTGAAGGAATCGCCCATCCGGACATAGCCGGAATCATAGTAATCGGTATTGAGATTGAAGAAATACGGAAGGTCGCCTCTCAAAGCCCAGCCCTGATAGGCCGGATTATGGATGGTCAGAACTGTCTTGATCTTCCGCGGATTGTAGGTAAGAAGCAGCGGCAAGACAGCCGTCTGCCAATCGTTGGAATGAACCACATCGAAATGGTTGTGCCGGGTGACAAAGGTGTTGACAGCCATCATGAAGGAAGCAAAGCGTTCATTGTCATCGCCGTAGCCATACATCCCGTCGCGGTTGAATTCTTCGTCCATGGCCGTGAAATAGAAATCGACGCCTTCGTTGACGACATGGAAAACCCCACAGCCTTGGGTCCGCCAGCTCATGCGGAAATCAAAGTTGTCATAAAGCTCCTTGAGGACTTCCGGATGTTTCTCCCGGATGACCTTGTAGAGCGGGATGATGACGCTGGCTTTCTCGCCTTTCTGGACGAGTGCCTTGGAGTACGACCAAATGAAATCGCCTAAGCCGCCGGATTTGCAATACGGCAAAGCCTCACTGGCAACCAGAAGAATGTTCATTAGACGATGTCTCCTCGGGCGATGTAGAGCGGATCATCCAGGCTTCCCATCACTTCGCTGATGTGGAGCACCTGAGCCTCCTTATCGACCACCGCTGCCTCAATATGGGTGTTCTCATCGATGACCGCATCGGAGCCGATGACGGAATTCTTGATGACGACACCCTTCTTGACCCTGACGCCACGGCCTAAGATCGAATTGATGACGGTTCCTTCGATGATGGAGCCGTTGGCAATGTAGGAATTCTCGACATGGCTGCCCGACTTGTAAAGGACAGGCGGCGTATCATAGGTCTTCGTGAAGATCGGCCAGTTCTCACGGAAGAGACTATGGAAGGTGGCTTCATCCAGAAGCTCCAGGGAGTATTTCAGATAATGGGAAAGGCTGTCGAAGGAACGGACATAGCCGGAGACCGGAACCGCCCGGACAAAGGTGGTCGGGGCGAGATAGTTGAGGGTATCGGAGATATTGAAGAAGGAGGACGTGCCCTTGGCATAGTCCATCATCGATAAGAGCATCTGATAATCCATGATGAGGGCGCCTAAGGAAATATCGCCTTCATCCGTATCGCCCTTGTTGACTTCGGTCTTGGTGATCTTGCCATGCTCGGTCACATAAATCTTCCGGGCATTGATGAAATGGCTCTTCAGACCCGTCTGATGGGTGTAGAGGACGCTGATGCGGGCGCCGGAGGCGATATGGTCTTCCAAAAGCTGATTGAAATCCGCCTCATAGATCATATGAGCCGGCGTCAGAATCACATAATCGGGAGAAATCTGCTTCAAGAACCACATATTCTCTTCGAGGTTGCTGACATCGGTGTTGTAGCCCGGGATCTGAACGTTGGGTTCATCATAAAGAACGCCGAATTCGCCGATCTTGGTATTGCTGGTCCAGGCGCGGCCGGAACCGACATGGCGGGAGAGGGAACGGATATGGTTCTGGCAGAGAACGCCGAAGTACTCGATGCCGGAGTTGGTGAAGTTGCTTAAGGGGAAGTCGATGAAGGCATACCGGCCCAAGAAGGACGTCGAAGCAATGGCCCGATGTTTGGTCATCGGTCCGAAGTTCGGATTGTTATAGCAGTCAACCAAGCCTAAAACTTTGCGTGCCATGATGTCTTGCTCCTATTTGTCATTGACAAGGCTGACGTTACTGGGATCCCCGATAACATCCTTGTCAACAATGATTTTGCTGCCGACGAGCGCATTTTCCAGATGGACGCCTTCCTTGATGACCGCACCCGGCATCACAAAGGAATTCTTGACTACGGCGCCTTTCTCGACGGTCACCTCGTTGGAGATGACGGAATGGATGACGTCGCCGCGGATCACGGCACCCTGGTTGATGATGGAATCATCGACATGGGCACTGGCCGCGATGAACTGCGGACGCGAGAAGGTATCGGCGGAATAGACCTTGAAGTCATCGCTGAAAAGACGGAGCGTGCAGTCGCTGGCCAGCAAGTCCATATTGCTCTCCCAGAGGGACTGAATCGTGCCGACATCCTTCCAATAGCCTTCAAAGGGATAGGCAAAAAGCCGCTTCTGATCGGCCAGAAGCTTCGGTAAGATATCCTTGCCGAAATCATGCGTCGAGGCGGTATCGGCATCATCGTCGATGAGGGCTTTCCGTAAAAGCGAATAGGTAAAGATATAAATACCCATACTGGCCAAATCCGACTTCGGAACCTTCGGCTTTTCCTGGAATTCGGTGATGCGCTGCTGCGAATCGGCGATCATGATGCCAAAGCGCGGTGCTTCCGCTAAGGGGACACGGTAGCAGGCGATGGTGACATCGGCGGCGTTCTTCTTGTGGAAGTCCAGCATCTTGGAATAATCCATCTTGTAGATGTGATCGCCGGAAAGGATCACCACATAGTCGCAGTGAGTCTTGTCCAGCCAGTCGATGTTCTGGAAAATGGCATCGGCCGTGCCGGCATACCAGTTGGCGCCCTTCGGAGTTTCCCTCGGGGGAAGGATGCTGGTCAAAGCTCCCTGACCGTTGAGACCCCAGTTCCGGCCGGAACCGATATAGTTGTTCAGGACGGTGGATTCATACTGCGTCGCAATGCCAACGCTCTTGATGCCGGAATTGGCGACATTGGACAAAACAAAATCGATGATGCGGTATTTGCCGCCGAAGAAGACTGCCGGCTTGGCGATCTTGTTCGTCAACGACTGCAGACGGCTTCCCCGGCCACCGGCGAGAATCATGGCAACCATTTCTTCCTTCATTGTCACTGCCTCCCTTTGATATCCTTGTAAACGCTTACACCAATGATTATAAATCATTGGTCTGCTCTTTTAAAGCCAAAAGTACGCTTCTACGGCAACATTTGACGCTACGGCTAACGACTAGCTGGCACTGACCGGCGGCGTAGGTAGCCCTTTCTCGTCGGCTTTATGCTTTTCCTGGTAGACATCGATGCCGCTCTTCTTCAGCTTCTCATCGTGGATGGTGACCAGAATCAGATCAACATAGGAAACCAGATCACGGAGCTTTTCGCTCGGCGTGGAAAGAATCGCCTGCAGTCCGAACTGCCGGAGCAGATCGGTCGACTTCATGATACGCGCGCTATCCATCTTGGAGAAGGCTTCATCGAAGATCACCAGACGGAGCGTATTGTTGTCCTTGGGGTTGTTGGCACGGGTCAAGGAGGCAAAGGAGGCAAGAATTGCGATGTAGAACGGCGTCTGGGTCTCGCCGCCGGACTGGCTCTTGAAGGAACGGCCCAAGGAAATCGTCGTCGATTCCGGACCGATGCCGCGGGTCACCAAGAGATCGAAGGTGATGTAGGTCGTATAGTCGGTGAAGGTCTGAATGTTCTTCAGAACCTGTTCCCGCTGCTCGCCCGTGGTATTGGCACTCGAGGAAATCAAACCAAAGAGGGCCTCCATGGTGGACTTGTACTTCTCCATGAAAAGACTCTCGGCATCCCCGGCCTTCAACAGCAGGGGATCCATGATCATCGTATAGTACTCAAGATAATCCTTGTTCGGGGTCACCTTGAACTGATAGCTATCCCGGCCGAACCGGCTGTCCAAGAGGGCCTGGTTGAGGTCATCGATCTGAGTCGTGACGGTCTCGATGGCCGTGCGGAGCTTATAGATGAAATCATCCTTGAACTCCCGGATGGATGCTTCATGGGCCGAGACGATCTTAGTCTCATAGTCCGGCAGCAGGACCTTGGAAATCTTCTCCAGCTCCGCCGCGAACTCATCGTTCTTGGTTTCGTTGTAGACATCGTAGGTCAGATGATACTGGGCGCAGTAGTCGTTTCTCAGCTTGATGAGGTTCGAGCGGCTGTAGGCCAGCTTGTTCTGGGACTGAATGAATTCCTGGGTCGAAGTCTGACGGATCTGACTCAAAGAGAGATGCTGTTCATCGCTGAGCTTATTGTAGAAAGGCTCATACTCGCTGTTGACCTTTTCCGGAGAGATGAGGTCCAGATCGGCTTTGCATTTGTCCAGCATGCCGGAAGCCGTCGGGATTTCCACGCCGTTAAGCCTACTGGTCTCGCCCAGCAGGGTGCCCCGCTCAGTGAGCAGGTCTTCGCGCTTCTTCTCAATAGCGGATAAGTCGCTGTTAAGGGCAGCGATCTTGTCATTGACGACCGACATGTCGCCCTGACTGGCCGCCTTCATCTCCTGATCGAGGCCGCTCACCTGATCTTCCAGGGCTTTGACGTCCTTGACCCGGCCGATGTCCGCCTGGTAGGTGCCCAGCTCTTCGCTCGACATCACCGGGAGAGACAGCAGCAAAGCAATCTTGTTGAGGGCTTCGGTAAGCAGAGAATATTTACGGTTCATCTCCTGATAATCGCTGGCGGAGACAGCCTTCGTATCATTCGAGACCTGCGTGCCTAAGAAATAGACACGGGCATTGGCCTTGTTAAGATACCAGGTGGCAAAGCCGCGGTAACCGGTGCAGTCGGAAAGGAGGCCGCTGCCGGAGTTTCTGGCTTCGCTGAAGGAGGAGCACTTCTTGATCCGGCCTAAGACATAATCGGTGTAGGCGCGGGCGCCGTCATCCTTGGTATCAATCAGCTGAGCGATGGAATCGTCGTTGGCGATGATGTTGGCATTCAATAGCCGTTCGGTATCGACGAGGGATACCCGATAATAATGGTAGCTGTCGGTCAGTTCCTTTAAGAGCCGGTCGGCTTCCTCATAATAAGCCGGATTGACGAAGAAATTGAATTTCTGGTTGTAGAGGACGGCTTCCAGAGCCATGGTCCACTCCGGATCGTTGACATCGACCAGATCGCAGTAGATGTCGACCTTGGCATCGCTGTGGCGGGCCCGCAGCGAGGCTTCCAAGGACGTCTTGATGGCCATGTAATCCGGTCCGAGCTTATCAAACGGCTTCTTGCCGTTGTTGACGGCAGAAAGATCCGACTGCAGCGACTGCAGCGACGAGGAAACGGAATAAAGCTCACTGTTGAGCTCGGCCTTCAGGCTGACGGCCTGGTTGCGGAGAGATTCCATGTCGTTGCGGAAGGAAGTGACGTTGGCGAAGTCGAGGGTATTGGAATCGACTTCGGAAAGGATTTCCTTGGCAGAGACGGCCACATCCTGGCTGAGTTCCAGCAAAGCAGCAAAATCCTTGCCGATCTTCTCACCCAGACGACTGGGATCGAAGCGGGAATAGAAGAGGGCGAAATCGCCGCAGATCTTCTGGTAGTCGCTGGCATAGGAGACGATCTTGCCCATGACCTGGTTGACGCTCATGGTGATGGCAGTGATGGATTTGGAGAGGGAATCCTTCTTCATGGAGATTTTCTCAGTCAGGGAATAGTTGCTCGACTGGAGACGCTTAGCCTCATACGAGCTTAAATCGCTGCGGAGATCCTCGACCTGCTTATCGAACTGGCCGATGCTGTCGTTGATCGCCAAAAGACGGTCGTTATCGGCCTTCAGCTTGTCCTTGAGGACATCGAGCTTCTTCTTGTTCTCATCGAAGGTGACCCGGGCGTTGACGTATTTCAGGAGTTCGATGGACTTCTGATAACGGCTCACTTCATCAAAGCTGTTCTGGATGGCGGTCAAAGTCTCCACCTTGGCTTTCAGCTCCTTGGCCTGAATTTCGAGAATCTTGTACTGCTCGATGTTCTTCTGCATCGGGGCGATATCGACGGTGACGTCGGCATCGCAGATGTATTCGGTGATGAAAGTCGAGATATCGCTGATCGGGGTGAAGGAAACGGCCTTCTTGAACAAGGCAAAATACTTGTCCGGCAGATTGCCGAAGGCTTCCTTGGTGAAGAGCTGATAATCATTATCGCTGTCGAAGAGCCGGAAATGGTTGACGTTGTAGTTGTTGCGGACAAAGGTAGAGAGTTCACGGTAAACCATCGGGCGGACCTTTTTCTTATCCGTCTCCGTGTCGCTGTTGGAGAAGCTGTTCTCCGGGAACGGCGAATCCAGATAGAAGTAATGCTTATCGATGGCATCGGCGCTATCGACATCAAACATCACGCCTAAAGTGAAGGTTCTCTTTTCAACGTCATCGTAGAATTCGCAGGCAATATACGAAGTGAAGCTGCCGGTACGGAGGTTGATGACGTTGCCGTTGTCATCGACGCCGGTCTGGCCCCGAAGATAGGACAAAAGGGAACGGCCGCTGCGGCCTTTGTCGTTGGCTGCCTTATTGAAGTTGTCCGGACGGGTCGTGCCTAGCAGGATGATCTGCAGGGCATCGATGATGGTCGACTTGCCCGTGCCGTTAGGGCCGGTCAAGAAGGTGATGTTCTTGATATCCGTCGTCGTATTGGAAAAATAATGCCAATTGATCAGACGCAGTTTGGTTAAGCTTTTCATTATTTGTTCTCTCCTTGACTATCCTCAACCGGAAAGACCGGATTGAGGTTGTCGTCGGCCGGATGGTCGGCCGTGGGTGCGCCCGTCGGTGCCGGGGTTTCCGGAGCCGGTGTGGCAGCAGCATTGGCCGGTGCCGGAGCCTGGAAAAGATCGTTGCTGTCCTTGTCGGCGCCGTTCTGGCCCGCCAAGAAATTATAAAGAGCGTTCATCTTGTCGTTGGAGATGACATAGCGGATCGGAGGGAGAATGAAGAAGGAATAGCTGGGATCGCCATAGGTGCCGCTGGCCTTGCTGACGACGTTGAAGGAATCCAAGGTCCGTAAGGACGAGGAAACCGAGGTCGCGCTCAGCCGCTTGGTGATGTTGCTCAGGCCCATTTCGGAAAGATAGCTGTTGAGGGCACCCGAGGTCATCAGGACATCGTTCTGTTCCGGTGCCTTGGCCACCTGGCCTTCATAGAAGGAACGGAGGGCATAGACGACCAGCGTCGTCACCGTATCCAGCCGGAGATGATTGAAGTCCCCGCCGGAAAGGATGAAGATGACGCCGTCATCATCGCTCTTGGAAAGGGTGATATCGAGAAAGCCGAGATAGGTCTCGACCAGGGAGAAATTGCGTTCCAGGTAAAGATAGTCCGGGTTGATGACGAACATCTGGCTCTTGCGGTCATAGACCTTGCGGACGATGTAGACATCGTAGAGCAGGTCGCTGACGACCGTTGCGAACTGATTGCGCTCATTGGAACTGAGCTTCTGATACTCTTCTTCAAATGTTGCCATAAATGGTTATCCTTCCTTAGTGCTTGTGGCTGGTGAAGCGATAAAGAGGCATGTAATAGCCAGCATAGTCGACTCGGTCCTTGACTTTGACCGCCGTAAACGGAATCAGGCCCATCAACGACTTCAGGACGCCCAGGATGTAAAGCACCAGCTGATCGGGGGATTTGATTTCGAAATCCGTGGTCAGAGCCGTCTTCTTGTCGCTGAGGTTCCTCTCAACATAGTCGGTGATGGCCTTATCGGAATAAAGATCCAGCTCGTTATCGAGGTAAGAGGTCAGGTTGCGGGCATCGTCGCTGTTGAAATCAAACTCATCGTCCAACGGCATCGGTTCGGAATTCTTATCCTCGCTGCCCCGCTTGAAAGGCATCGTCATCGAACCGGAATCGACAAAACCCTGCCGCGGGAGAAGCAAAGTCTCGCTGGCCTGAGTTAAGATCGGCATTTCTTCATAAGAGAGAGCCGGATTGTTCTTGATTTCCGTGGCCAGAGCCAGAATGATCTTGTCGATCTTGCCTTTGGTGGTCTTATCCGAGGAGGCAAGATAGTTGACCTTCCGCTGGACGGCTTCGGTGTAGTTGGCATTGGCTTTATCGATTTCATCGAAAGCATGGGTGATGCGGGAGAAGATATCGATGATGTCCTGCAAGGTCTTGATGATTTCGGTGACGAGTTCGCTTTCCTTCTTCTGGCTGTTGATAGGTTCCGTCTTGGCTTCCTTGGCAAGCAGGGTCAAGACACGCTCACTGTGGAGCCACTTGGTAAGAATGGCCAAAGTCGGCTGGGAATAGAGGCCTAAGGAATCGAACGTCTTCATCGGGTGATAGTAACGGTCGGAGATATCGGCACGGTATTCATCGAAGTGCTGTTTCAGGGCTTCATTAGGGTCGAAGACATTGGAAAGACGGTTGCCGAAGACGCAGATCTGCTGCCGTAGGAGCGTCACGGACATTTCGAGATTCTCGGCGTTGGCTTTGGCATTCATCAAGGAGCGGTACATGTAGTCGTCTTCCTTGTCGTCCTCCATCTTCAGCTCGGCATAGGTCTGGTGGACCAACGGAAGATAGCTTCCCAGATCCGAGGTCAGCTCATCCAAAAGCCGCATGAACTGTATCGAGTAGGCCGGAATGAAAAGATATTCGATGCCGGTGCGGTTGTCCTTGGAAAGAATGAACCAGCCGCAGCTAGCCAGTTTGCGGATCAGGTAATTGACCTTCTGGGAAACCAGGGCGGCCTTATCGTTCTGGTCGGCCGGATCAAGGGGAATCTTCTCGGTATCGTCAGGATCGTCCTGCTGATCGATTTCCACGTTGAAAAGAGAAAGCAGCTGATCGCCTTGGCTCTTCAGCAAAGAGGCATAATCGCTGCGGCGGATATCGGTTTTCTCCGTTCTGAGGAGATGGTAAAGGCAAAGAAGGGCGTAGCTGTAGATGGATTTATATTTACGGGACAAAGGGGAGAAGAACTCATCCGGAATTTTATCGAATAATTGAGTCACTGGGTTTAATCCTTTTTCAGTCACTTAGGAATACTCTTAAATTATAGTAATATTCTTGCTTAGAGACAACCTTAATTTTACTTTTTTCCGCTATTTTTTGGGAAATCCAAGATTTTGCACCTAAAGCTTGCCCGAGCCGGTTTTTTCACTGACGTTTTGGGCGGATATGCTATACTTTTGTCATGACCAATCCCAAAAGGCTTCTCACCCGTGACATCGATCCCAGTCACCCCCGTTTACGGGAGATTGACCTTTTAAGGTTCTTCCCGATCGTCATCGTGATGCTCTACCATCTCTGCTTCGATATTTCCTCGCTTCCGGATGTGCTTTCCAACTACAAAGAAGTCATCGTCAGCTATCCGAATCTGGATGCTTTCGTCACCTTCTGCACCAACATCTTCTACACCCCGGAACTGATGGAGGACGTCGCCCCTCTGGTCGGCGGCATCTTCATCTTCATCTGCGGCATCTCGACGGTCTTCACCCATGCCCCGTGGCGCCGAGGCCTGCTCTTGACACTGGCAGCTCTTTTAGTGTCCTTGTTCACCTGGCTTTTAACGTATCTGCTTGCCCGCTACGGAATCGAGTACGACCTTTTCATCGGCTGGGGCGTCATCCACCTGATGGCCATCAGCGTCCTCTTGGACTGTCTGCTGAACAGCCTTTCCAAAGCGCTCTTCCATCAGCCTTTAAGCCCGCTGTTCCTCTTCCTTTTCGGCTTAGCGGTCCTCTTAGTCGGCATCGGCCTCCAGCAAGGCATCTATCTCCAGGGCGTTCTGGTCCGCTGGCCGGAGAAATATGTCGGCGGCGATCTGCTGACCCGGCTGAAAAGCGACCCCTGGACCCTCCTCTATTCGGCCTTAGGCAAGGAAGGCAACGAAGTCGACTTCTGGCCAATCTTCCCCTATCTGGGCGTCTACTTCATCGGCCACGCCTTCGGCAAAATGGCTTATAAGACAAGACAGCCGCTCTTCCCGAAGCTCAACGCCTGGAAAGCCATCCGGCCGCTCGCCTTCATCGGGCAGCATACCATTTGGTTCTACTTGCTGCATCAGCCCGTTTACATTCTCGTCCTAGCCGCCATCTTATTGCCAATGGGTTTCCGTGTTTAATCAAAAAAGACTAGGAATCTCCTAGTCTTTTTTAGTTTTTGTTACCAGCAGCACTTTAGCAAGTTTCTTGTCCGAATAATGGTTGAAGGTCTTCACCAGTTCCGGGTCTTTGGCCCGCATAGGAACCAAAGCCTTTTCAATGGCATCCTTGACCTTATCGGCTACCTGCTGGGTCGTCAGATTCTCATAATCCTTGGGCATGATGGCCGGCAGGAAAGCAATCTGTACCGGGTACTGATGATAGTGGTAACGGCTCGAGAGCACCCGTTCGGTGAAATACATCGCCACCGGGACAATCGGCATCCCACGGTCCATCGCCATCCTAAAGGATCCCGGATGGAAGGAGCCTAACTCATAAAGCGGCGGCTTGGCCCGCGTTCCTTCCGGAAAGACGATATAGCTCAGTTCCGGTTCCTCATCCAGCGTCTTGTCGATCTCTCTGTAGACCTTCAGTTCGCTCCGGAGATCCATGCGGTCAATGAAATGCCCGTGGACGGCTCTCACGATGTCGCCGACATAAGGCATCTTGCTGACTTCCTTCTTGGCCAGGAAAGCCACCGGCCGGTCACAGACGGAAAGCAGCGCAATCGGGTCGCTGATGGAGACATGGTTCGGGGTGAAGAAAAGCTGTCCGTCGGGAAGCTGTTCCTGGCCCGTGATGACATAGACCATATGGAAGCCATGCTGATTGCAGCGGATGATAAAACGCTGCACCCGGCTGGAACGAAGGACCTGGGAGGATTTCTCCGGGGCTTTGCCGGCATGGCGGAAATACGGGAAATCCCGGGCAAAGAGACCCAGCAGCGATAAAACGATCCGGGCATACTTAAAGGTCATTGAGGCTTGCCTCCGTCGGCTTTCTTCTCCTTGAAGAAGAGCAGGGCACTGGTGGCGTTGACGATGGCCAGCCGGACATAGAAGTCCTTGGCCGAGACATCGCCCATCTCGTTGAAGATGAGCTTCACGTCATCGTCAAAGGCATAAAGGAAAGTCTTCTTGGTCGGATTGAAAATCAGATAGAAAGTGCAGTCTTTGAGGGTATAGGTGATCTTGAGGGCATTGTTCTCCAGGTTCTCGAAGCTCATATGTTCCCTGAGGGTGGGATACTCGCCGTTGCAGAAGGTGACAAAGCGTTCCTTCATCCGGATGGCCTCCAGGAAGAAACTGTAGAGTTCCCGGCGCTGATCCAAGAGATCATAGCGGAAGCCGTTCAGCTTGTCGCCGGCATTGTAAGTGTTGCCCTGTTTTTCCTTGGACTGACCGATTTCCTGGCCAGCATGGAAGAAGGGAATGCCGCAAGCGAAGAGAATGCTGACGGTGATCATCTTGATCCGCCGGAAAATCATGTCTTCCTTCTCCTCCGGACAGCAGGCCTTCAGTTTATCGTAAAGGGCATGGTTGTCATGGCATTCGACATAGTTGATGCTTTGTCTCGGAGAGCCGAACATCGGGGCAAAGGCTAGCGGCGAAGAAGACCCCAGCATCACATGCTTGAAGCCGTCGATGTAATTGGTATCGCCGGAGAGATAGCCCTTGACGGCCAGTTCCGACTCCGAGGTCTTGCCTTTGACGACATCCCGGAAGCGGTCGTTGAAGAAAGCAAAATCGGAAAGCTTCCCGGAATTGATGACCGAGCCTTTCTGGTCGCTGGGGAGATTGGTCCAGAGATCCCAGCCTTCCCCGTAGAGGAGGATGTCCGGTTTCTTCTGCCGTAAGAGCGCCTGGGCCTGAGTCAGCGTCTCGACATCCAGAATGCCCATCAGATCGAAGCGGAAGCCATCGAAGCCATAGAAATCGACGCTGTGGGAGAGACTGTCCAGGATCAGTTTCCGGGCCATATAGTTCCGCGACTCGAAATCATTGCCGCAGCCGGAGCCATTGGAAAGGGATTTGTCCGGGTTGATTCGGAAATAATAGCCTGGGACCAGGATGTTCAAGACATTGAACGGCACGGAATAGACATGGTTATAGACGACATCGCTGATGACCCGTAATCCCGCTTCGTGGAAAGCGGAGACCAGCTGTCGCAGTTCCATGACCCGGCAATAAGGATCCTCCGGATGCAGGGAATAGCTGCCTTCGTTGGTCATGAAAAGCAAGGGATCATAGCCCCAGTTGTAGCTCGTCTCCGGGTGAGTGTCGTCGATGGTCTGGAAATCCAGCGTCGGCATCAGCTGCACATGGCTGATTCCCAGGCTCTTCAGATAATCGAGTCCCATCGGCATTCCCTGGCTGTCTTTAAGACCGGTCTTAGCCAAGGCCGCGTAAGTGCCTTTGTCACGAAGGCCGCTTAAGGAAGTCATATCCCGGACGGAGCATTCATAGATGACGGCCTGAGTCGGATCCCTGAAAGGAGCTAAGCCCCCCTCCTGGCTGCTGATGGCACGGATCTTGCTCGGATTGATGACAAAGCCATGGCGGGAATTGGCATCGACGCTATAGGCATAGGGGTCAACAATCTCAAAGGTCTTGCCAAAGATGGTAACAAAATAAGTATATTTTGAACCATCATAATCACCTTCCAGCGTGACTGAGAAAACACCCGTATTGAAATCGTGGATGAGCACGTGAGTCTCTTCATTCTGACCGGGCTTGGTGATGGAGAGCACCATCCGGATGGCAAAAGGAGAGAAGATGCGGAAGGTGGTGCGCTCGGGTGAATACAGGGCACCCAGTTCCCCGTCGAAGCGGTATTTCTCCTCGAATTCCTTGGTCTTGCTGAGATAAGAGAAATCAATCGGGATGAAGAAATTGTCCTTGGTGGCCAGCTCATACTTGTGGCCTGGGACAAAAGGAAGGTTCTTGAGAGGCAGGGTGATCAGGTCCGAGGAGTTGGATTCGCTGTGATTGACGGCCTCCAAATCCCGGACAAAACTATCATCCTCATAGAGCCTAAAACTCTTGAACGAGGAAATATAAAAATCCTTGCTGACGTTCAGTTCCAAAAGGTCGCAGGAGCGGACAATCGCTTTGATGGCTGTTTTATTCATGCGTGGGGTCTTTCTCGTCCTGGAAGAGGAGGACGACGGCAACGGCTTCCTTGTCGTGAGCTAAGGAGATGAGCCCTTGGACTTCCCGGCCGCGAAGATAAAGGTGGGGCTTGCCGGTAGCATCATCCAGGGCTTCCAGATCGGCAAAATTCACGTCTTTGTTTCCGCTGGCCTTGACATAGGCTTCCTTGAGGGCAAACCGCCCGGAAAGGAAACTGTCGGGATCCGGGTTCTTCTCATAAAGAGCAAACTCTTTCTTGGAAAGGATCCGCTTGGCTAAGCCGACCTGGCCGCGAACACGTTCGATATCGGAAATATCAATGCCAATCCCGGTGACGTTCATAAATCCTTGCTCAGGGAAGAGACGGCTTTGGCAAAGCCGTTGGCTTTGGTCAGGAAATTGCGGAAAGTCGAATAGTTAAGCCGCAAGGTCTGACCTAAAAGGCTCGGATAGGAGATGCCGTTAGGATAGACCCGGCTGAACTCGAGCAGCGCCGTATTGGGAAGGCTAAGCTTGGCAAGGCTCCGGGCATGGTAACGGTCCAGGATGGCTTTGAAGGAAGCCGCGGTGACCTGCTTATCGACAGCGGAAAAATAGTCGACAAGATAGCTTTTGAGAGCGTGGGTGTCCAAGGCATGGAAGGAAAGGAGCAGATAGGCTTCTTCTCCGCCTTCCTCCAGCGTCGCATCCACGAGTTCCGCCTGCCGTTCCTTCAGGCCGTCCAAGAAGTCCGGATTATCGGTGACGAGCGCCGGCAGAAGAATCTCGTAGAAGGAAAAAAGCAGCAGGCCATAGGTCTGATAGAGGCTTTCCCGTTTCTCAAAACGGATACCAAAGGAAAGACAATTCTCCTGACCCGGGAGGGTCAGGACATTCTCGCTGAAGAGCGGCTGCGCCGGCTCGGCTTTCCGGCTCAGGGGCTGACTGTAGCAGGTTAACGGGGAAGGCAGCCGCAGCTGATGGACGGACTGGCTGACGTCACCCGGGGCCATCGGACCGCTGACAAAGAGGGTCAAGGAAGGCGCCTGATAGTATTTTCCGAGATAGCGGGACAGGGTGGAGTAATGAAGGCTCTGGGTCTCATTGAGACTCGGAACAAGGCCATGGCTGATCGGATCGTTGCCATAAAGCAGACGGAGACAGTCCTTCTGGGTCACCAAGACCGGATCCTTCTCCCGGGCAAGGAAGGCCTCACGGTGAGTCCGCTTGTAGTCTTCGATGTCATTCTCGGTGAAATCGAGCGTCAGGATCTTGGAAAGAAGCACCTGCAGCGGCTGAAAGAGGTCTTCCAGGGTGGAAACCTGATAGCCGGTATAGGAATAATCCAGGAAGCTTTCGCTGCGGCTGTCCTTGGTCTCGAGATAATCTTTGGTTTTGTCGGAAAGAATCATCTCCTTGAGAAAAAAGGCCGTCCCGAAAGGAAGCTTCACGGAATTGATGCTCTCCTCATGGGGATAGCTGCCGCTGGGGACATAGAGGAAGGCCGATTTCAAAGGGCTCTTCCGCGGCAAGAAGACGGTCTTGAAGCCATTGTCGAGCTTCTCTTCATAAAAAGGAGCTAAACCATGGCCGTTTTCAGTTTTGATCATTTCTTTTCTCCCTTATCATAGGTAGCCTTCAGGACAAAGATAACCCGCAGCGACTGACTTAAGGAAAGCATGGCTTCCTTGGTCACTTTGGCAGGGACTAAGAAGGCATTGGGGTCATAGCTTAAGGCAAAGTCCGCCATCGTCCGCAGACGGTCGATGGCAAGCGGGAAGGAACCGGCCAGATCCAAGGCATCGAGACGGACAAGATCCGCACCCTTTTCCAAAGTTTCGCCGATATCGCCATAGGGCGGGGTGAAGAAGGAAAGCAGGAAACGGTCAGCTTGGGCCAGCAGTCCCTTTTGGGCACTCACCTGAACCAGGACTTTGATAGGGGAAATCACCTGATAAGTAAGGGTCACGGCAACCGAATAATTCGACATCATCCGATCTTTCAGGAGAGCATCTAAGGCAAGGAGCGTTGCCTGCAAGGTCTGATAATCGCTTAAGCTCTTCAAAGGGGCCATCGCCAGAACAAAGCTCCGCACATCATTCTTAAACAGCGGGGAATAGAGGTCTTTGGCCGCGACATCATAATTCTGCGGCAGGGACGAGAGTTCCTGATTGCAGAGAGCAAACGAACGGAACGGATCCTTGTGCTGTTCCTTGCCTAGATAGAGCAGATCACCCCGGGTGGATCGGCGGATGTCTTTCAAAGTCACCAGCTCATCATCCAAAGTCATCGAGCGAACCAAAGGGAAGCTGATTTCCGGGAAGGAATACGGCACTTCCAGCATGGAAAGGGAGGCTTTGAGACTGTCGGCCTGCAAGGCCTCTTCATGGCTGATCAGGTCTTCTTTGACCAGAGCAAAGGTCTTCTCATTGGGGACAAAGCCGCTCTCAAAGACATCCCGGAAAAGGGTCAAGGCCTTTTGGTAAGGGTTGGTGAAAAGATAACTGAAGCCGTTGGCCTCCTGCTGAGTCATCCGCTCTTCGAGCACATAGCCATCGCCATAGCTGTAAGCGGCAAAAGAAAGAGTCGCACCGGCTAACGACGCCAACGGCTTCTTGGCTTCGATGCGCAGTCCGCGGTTAAGCAATCCAGTTAACAGCTGGATTTTCTCAGGCGTCGTCGAAAGCCGGTCCAGATAGACCCGGCGGACATAAGCCCTCTGAGCATAGTTATCGGTCATCCACATCGCTTTCTTTGCCATGGCTAGGCCTCCACATTCTTCCGCATCACGACAATATTCTTGCCACCCTGAATGGCCTGGATGACGCCTTCGTTGCGGAGCGAAAGGATCATCTGGTCGACTTTGCTGTAACTTAAGGAGAAGTTCCGCATCAGAGCGCTGCGGGAGCAGATACCAGTGATCATCACATAGTCCTTCACATCCTGATAAAGATCGTCGCTCGACTTGCCTTGGCCGGCATCGGGTTCCTCTTCCTTGACCTTGAGATCGAGGAAAGTCGGATTGTAGTTGGGATCGCCGCCCATCTGCTTGAGGTAGGTCAGAACGTTATCCATATCCTGATTGGAGATGAACGGAGACTGAGCACGGATCAGCGACTTCTTGCCCGGACACTTGAAGAGCAGATCGCCGCGGCCCAATAGGGCTTCGCAGCCGTTCTCATCCAAAATGACACGGCTATCGACCTGGCTGGAGCAGCAGAGTCCGATACGGCAGGCAATGTTGCCCTTGATGGCCATCGGGATGGCTTCCTTGCTCGGGCGCTGGGTGGCAATGATCATGTAGATGCCGGCGGCTCTCGACTTCTGCGTGATCCGCTGGACATAGTCGGCAATCTCATCGCCGGTGGTATTCATCAGATCAGCGAATTCATCGATGACAACGACAATATCCGGAAGCTCCTCCATGGAGTCTTCACGGCCCTGGCGTTTAGCCCGGTATTCAGAGATCTTCACGCAGTTCCAGGTCCGGAGCAAGGCATAACGGCGGTCCATTTCATCGCAAAGCTTCTTCATGGCCGTCAAAGCGGACTTGGAATCCTGAATGACCGGGCAGAAAAGATGCGGTTCCATGTTGTACTTGGCAAATTCGACCTGCTTCGGATCGATCAGCATCAGCTTGAGCTGGTTTGGATAATTGCGCATAATCAAAGTCATGATCATGCAGTTGACTAAGACGGACTTTCCCGAGCCCGTGGTACCCGCCACCAAGAGATGCGGCATCTCATTGAGCGGGTAGGTGATGATGTTGCCGATGATGTCCTTGCCAATCGGGATCAGAAGGTTCTCTTTGTTATCCATCTCAATCCGCTGGAAAACATCCTTGAAAGGCACGGTCATCGGCGAGGCATTGCCGACTTCGATGCCGGAGGTGGACTGGCCTTCGACGACCGCCTGAATACGGACGGACTGATCGCCGTTGAGGGCACGCTGGACATCGCTGAGATAGCCTTCAATCCGGTCGGCTTTCACGCCGGGATCGGTCTGAATGTTGAAACGGGTGACGGAGGCGCCGATGATGAAAGACACCGCCTTGGCCTGGAAGCCGAATTCATCAAAGACCTTATTGATGACCTGAGCCTTCTCCTGAGCGGCTTTGCGGTTGATTTCGATCTTATCGGAATCATCCTTGGTCGATAAGAGGGAATCCGTCGGCAGCGGATAGGAATAAACCCGCGGCTTGTCGGAGACAAACTGCATGACTTTGGCCATCTCGGCCTGCTTGGCCTGATCGGCGGCAGCCTGATGAGCCCGTTGCTGACTGGCTTTATAGGCAAAGTATTTTTCCTCCAAGGCCGCCTGATCCGGTTCGTCCTTGTCGTCTTTGTCATCACCGGAGGCATCATTGGCTTTGGCATCCTGCTGCGGATTCGGAGTCTCAGCGCTTTCCACGGCAAATTCTGCCGGTTGAGGGTTCTCATTGACGGGTGTTGCGGGAGCCGGCATCACCACCGGAGCGGCCGGAACAGGCTGTGAGGAAGCAACGCTGACGGAACGGAAGGAACCCTGGGACGCGGTCTGAGGATTTTCACGCAATAAATCATCCAAGGGCGACTCGCTCATCGGTGCCTGTGACGGTGTCGGAGCTATCGTTGGCTGAGGCTGAGCCGGAGAAGGCTCGGATGCCTGAGGATAGGAACGCATACGGAAGGAACCTTGGGCCGAAGACGGCTGACTTGTCTCCGGAGTGGTCGGGGTCGGAGTGACAACGGGAGCCGACGGTGCAACATAGCTGGAATGGCTTTCCAGCTGCGGGGCCGGGGTTTCCGGAAGCGGGCGGCTGGCCGAGGTGAAGCCGCCTTGGGCATACGTGATTTTCTCCGTCGAGGAACTGACCGGAATCGGGGTCACAGCCGGTGTCACCGGCGTGGGCTCCGGACGGGGTTCGCGTAGCGAGGTATATTGACCGCGGTTAGAAGCATACGTGCCGCTGGCAGTGGCCGAGGCGACATTCGGCTGAGCCTGCGTCTCGTCTTTGGCCTGGAAGGGAGAGGTGTAGTGGACTTTCTGGGCCTGACGGTCTTTGTGGGCTTTCCATAACGTCTTCAAAGGCTGATAGCAGATGAAGAACAGGCCAAGCAGCAACAACAGCGAAAAGAAAATGGCATCGCCGATCCGCAACCACAGCCCGCCAAACAGGGCTACTAAGAACAGACCTAAGAAGCCGCCGCCTAAGCCGCCCAGCGAGGCAAAATTATCGATCTTGAACGGATAACGGGCAAAGGAGAGAATCCGGTCGGAGTAGATTTCCCCGACATCGGTCAGTCCCAGGTCGCTCTTTTCGACGATGAAGGAGAAGGACCCGAAGGCCAGCACGGCGACAAACAGCAGAACCAGGCCAATCCAGAAACGGCCTTTCCCTTGGACGGGGAAGGCTTTCTTGCTGGCGGTAAGACGGACACCTAGGACGGCCACAAAAGCCAGGACGAAGGGATAGAAGAAGCCGAAAAGATAGCTCAGCGAATAAGCCAAAAACTGTCCGAGGGCCGTTTCGGCGCTGGCACCGATGATGCTTAAGCCAATCAGCACAAGCCCCAGGCAGCGGCAAACCCATTCCCGGGTCGTCAGATGCCGATCATCGCTTTTTTCGTTTTCCATAGCCGTTTTTCTTTCTTAGACTATGTTCAAATTATAACACATATGTATTAAGATTCTATCGATAGCTTTGACTTTTTTTCTTGTTTTTCACCCACAACGGAAAACGGGGAGAAGCCAGGCCTCTCCCCGTCGCTATGTTTTTAGCTCCGATTGACGCTTTCGAGGAACCGCTTGATCCCCAAATAGCCTTTTTCGTCCTGTTTGTAGACACCGGCGCATTCCATGACTTTGACGAAGGTCTTGCCGATTTCGTTCTCAAGGATTCCGTCCAGATTGTCGGCGGTAAGCTTGGGATAATTACCGATGAAGCTCTTCACCCACTCGGCATGCTTGGCGGTCAGCTCGTCCTTAGTGAGATCCTCGTGAGCCAGGAGATGAGCCTTGACGGCAGCCATCTCGGCTTTGAGACGGCTAGGAAGAATGGCGGTTCCCATCACTTCGATGAGGCCGATGTTCTCCTTCTTGATGTTCCAGTACTCCGCATGCGGATGGTAGACACCTAACGGATATTCGTCCGTGGTTATATTGTTTCTTAAGGCTAAATCCATCACAAACAACTTTCCCTCTTTATGAACAATGGGGGTGATGGTCGAATGAGGGACGTTATCGGGAGTCAGCGGAATAATGAAGGATTCCTTATCCTCGTATTTCCGCCAGCAGTTCAGAATCTTGACGGAGAGTTTCAGCAGTTTTTCTTTGTTGGCGCTCTTCAGCCGGATCACCGATAACGGCCAATAGAGATAGCTGGCCTGGATGTCCGGATAGCCTTTGAAAGTGAAGCTGAAGACGTCCTTGGCCTTGAACATCGGGAAGACATATCCGCCGCCCTGATAATGGTCATGGGTGAGGATGCTGCCGCCGACAATCGGCAAATCGGCATTGGAGCCGAGCATGTAATGCGGGAAGAGCTCGACAAAGTCCAACAGGTGACGCATGGCCTTCTCGTCGACGACCATCGGCTTATGAATCTGGTTGAAGACGATGCAGTGCTCATTGTAATAACTGTAAGGGGAATACTGGAGGTAGAAATCATCACCATCCAAGGTCAGCGGGATGATACGGATGGTCTCCCGGGCCGGATGGTTGACCCGACCCCGATAGCCCATGTTCTCGGCACAGAGCTGGCACTTGGGATAACTGGTCTGCTTCAGCAGTTTGGCAGCCGCAATGGCTTTGGGATCCTTTTCCGGCTTGGAGAGGTTGATGGTGATATCGATGGCGCCGTAAGGCGTCTTGGTCTTCCAGCGGATATCCTTCTTGATGCGGTAGCTGCGGATGTAGTCGCTGTCCTGGGAAAACTTGTAATACCAGTTGGTGGCAGACTTGGAGGATTTCTTCAGCAAGGAGTCAAAGGTATGGACGACGGTGTCAGGGCGGGGAACGAAGCAGTTCATGACTTTGGTATCGAAGAGGTCCCGGTAGACGACCGTGTTCTCGGCAAAAAGCTTCTGCGCATAGGCCCAGTCCAGAATGTTCTTGAGAATGTCTTCCAGATCCAAGGAATCCTGGGAGACATCCACCGGAACATATTCGTCCAGATTCAGCACATCCAAAAGCAGGTTAATGGAGTAATATTTTTCATTCTCGGAAATAAGTTGCTTACTTAATGCATAAGCAGCAAGACGATTGATATCTCGCTGAATGTTCTCTTCCATTAGAAGAGTCTCCTTCCGCCATCGCCGACTTCCAAAGCGGAGAACCCGGCTTCGAGTCCGGTCTTCTCGCGATAGACTTTCCCGACGTTGGCTTCAAAGGCTTCGACGGCCTCTTCCTTGACGATGGAAACGGTATTGCCGCCCCAGCCGCCGCCGGTCTCTCGCGAACCTAAGCAGCCCGGCTGCTTTCGCGACTCATCGACCAGGACATCGATCTCACTGCAGGTGGCATCATAGTCAAAGCGTAAACCATCGCCGGATTCGTTGATCAGCTTGCCGAAGGCAACAATGTCATTGGCCTGCAAGGCTTTCACAGCAGCCTTGGTGCGGTCTTCTTCAAAGACGGCAAAGCTGGCCCGCTGCCGGCTGACCGGATCCTGGATGGAAGAAGCATAGGTGGCAAACTGACTTGGCGTCAGCTCGCAGAGGTTATGGATGGAAACCACTTTCTGCAGATCGTTCAGGGCCAGCTCGCATTCCTTGCGGCGGTCATTGTAATGGGAGGCCGTCAGGCTGTGCGGTTTGTTGGAGTTGGTGACCAGAATCTTGTAGTCCTGAAGCTTCAGAGGGACGTACTGATAGTTCAGGGTGGCGCAGTCTAAGAAAATCGCCATATCCTTCTTGCCCATGGCCGAAGCGAACTGATCCATGATGCCGCAGTTCATTCCGTTGAACTTGTTTTCGGAATATTGGCACATCTGAGCCACTTTCGGCATCGGAATATCCCAATGGAACTGATCCATCAGGACCACGGCAATCACGACTTCCATGGCCGCCGAGCTGGAGAGTCCGGAGCCAGGAATGTTGCCGTAGATATAGAAATCAAAGCCATGCGTCAGCTTGAATCCGTTCTGCTCAAACGCCCACATCACGCCTTTCGGGTAATTGGTCCAGAAGGCCTTCTTGGAGTAGACCAGATCGTTCAGATCCGATTCATAAATGCCACCCCGAGGGTAGTTGGCCGAGTAGAAACGGAGCTTGTTGTCGTTTCTGGCCCGGACCACGGCATAGTTTCCCACTGCCAAGGCGCACGGGAACACATGGCCGCCGTTATAGTCGATATGCTCGCCGATCAGATTGACCCGTCCTGGTGCGAAATAAAGCCGGATGTCGCCTTCCTTCCCATAGATTTTCCCGAACTCTTCCCCTAGTTCTTGATTGGTCATTAGATCCCCTATCTCCCACTTTCAGTTCAATTATAGTAGATTGAAACAAAGGGTGGAAGCGAAACGTCATTTTTTCGTTGGAACTTTAAAGAGAACACATTAGAATAGATATGTCTTAGAAGGCAGAGAGAAAACAACTATGAGCATAATTGAGAAAACGACAGGCGAAATCAATGACTATCTCATCGATCATCCGCAGAAGAAAAAATGGCTGCATTGGCTGTGGCTGTTAGTCGTCGAGGCCGTCTCCGGCTTCATCTTTGCCTATGGTTTCAAAGCCTTCATCAACCCGCCCAGCGGTGCAGTCAAGATCTGGATGAGCCAGGAACAGGCAAAGATTGCCACTGCGGCTCAGGAAGGCATCACCATCTACCCCACCATCACCAATTGGGATGTCACTTCCCCGTCCCATCTGATTTCCGGCGGTGCCTCCGGCTTAAGCCAGGTCATCGTCAAGATTCTCAACTGCTTCGTCAACGTCAATAGCCTGGGCGGCGAAGACCTCGATGTCGAGAACCTCATCATCTCCATCCTTTACTTCGTCATCAACATCCCGCTCTTCATCCTCTCCTGGAAGAAGATTTCCAAGCAGTTCACCATCTTCACTTTCTTCAACGTCCTCTTCGCCTCGCTCTTCATGAAGGTCATTCCGGATTCGATGATTGCCAACGTCATCAATATTTATTCCGATATTCTGGTCCGGGCCATCTTCGGTGGCCTGACCACCGGCATTGCCTCCGGCATCGCTATGCTGGTCGGCAGCTGCGGCGGCGGCAGCGATATCCTGACCATCTACTTCTCCGAAAAGAAATCCACCTCGGTCGGCAAATATTCCCTGTTCATCAACTGCACCATTTTCTTCCTGTATGTGCTTTTCTCCGTCATCGGCCATGCGGTCCATCCGGAATGGAATACTCAGGATAACAATACCATCATCTCCTTGGCGCTCTATACGGTTGTTTATTCCTTCGTTTCCGCTAAAACTCTTGATTTCATCAACCAGAAGAACAAGAAGCAGGAGCTGCAGATCTTCACTTCCAACGAGAACCTCTCCACGGTGCTGGTCCGGGCCTTCCCCCATTCGGCCACGACCATCGAATCCAAGGGTGCCTTCTCCGGCAAAAAGAACTTCATGATCTATATGGTGATCAGCAAGAGCGAGCAGAAGAAAGCCACCCAGCTGATCAAGCAAGCCGACCCGCAGGCCTTCTTCACCGTCAGCGATCTCAATCAGGTCTATGGCCGTTTCTACATCAAGCCGTTGGATTAGCCGTTGGACAAAGTCAGAACAAAATACTAATATAGGGAAAGGACACAATTAACTTATGGCAACAAACAAACAGCTGGCAGACATGATCTTCCCGGACGTCACCGGAACGATTGAGGATCTCGACAAACGCTTCCCGAAGCGCACTCTTCCTGAGGGAGCGGAAGTGACGCGTTTTGCGCCGTCTCCGACTGGCTTCCTCCATACCGGATCCTTATTCACGGCCATGATCGCCCACAAGTTTGCCAAACAGACCGGGGGCGTTTATTTCTTCCGGCTTGAGGATACTGATCAGAAGCGTGAGATTGCCGGCACCGGACTCGATCTGGTCAAGCAGCTGGCGCGGTTCAACATCGTTGCCGACGAAGGCTACTATGGTGACCACGAACAGGGCGCTTATGGTCCGTATGTCCAGTCGGAACGGGCCGATATCTATAAGATCGTCATCAAGGAACTGATCAAGAAAGGCCGGGCGTATCCGTGCTTCTGTACCAAAGAGGAGCTGGATCAGCTCCGTGAGGTCCAGGAAGCCAACAAGGTGGTCCCGGGCTATTATGGCGAATACGCCAAATGCCGTCATCTCTCCATCGATGAGGATATTCAGCTGATTCAGTCGGGCAAACCTTATGTCATCCGTTTCAAGAGCCACGGCAACCACCTCAATCACATCAAGGCCCATGATGAAATCCGCGGCGATATGGATCTCACGGAGAACGATCAGGATATTGTCATCCTCAAGAGCGATGGCCTGCCGACCTATCATTTCGCGCATCTCGTCGATGACCATTTCATGGGCACGACCTTAGTCACCCGCGGCGAGGAATGGATTTCCTCTCTGCCGATTCATCTTGAGCTTTTTGCCGCCATGGGCTGGCAGGCTCCGAAGTATGCTCATCTTCCGGTCATCATGGTCAACGATAAGGAGACCGGCAACAAACGGAAGCTTTCCAAGCGGAAGGATCCCGAAGCTGCCGTCAGTTATTTCCTGACCCAGGGTTATCCGGAGAAGGGAATTCTTGAGTATCTGATGACGATTGCCAATTCCGACTTCGAGGGCTGGCTGATGGCTCATCCGAAGGAAGATACCAATGACTTCAAGCTGACCTTCGACAAGTTCTCATTGGATGGTGCTCTCTTTGATATGCCGAAGCTTAGCAACATCTCCAAGGAAGTCTTAGCCAACATGGATAAGAAGACCTTCACCGATGAGGCTCTGCTCTGGGCTAAGGAATTCAATCCGGAGCTTTGCGATTTCATCACCCGTGACCGGGCAAAATTCGAGAGCATCGTCAACATCGAGCGGGAGCAGGAGAAGCCACGGAAGGACTACGAGAAATTCAGCGACGTCCCGGAGAAGATCCGTTTCTTCTATCCCGATAAGTTCGATGGGCTTCTTAAGAGTGCTCCGTTGCCGTTCTCGCCGTTCATTCCTAAGGATGTCATCAAGGGTTTCCTGAAGGATTTTGCTATGAATCCTGGCTTAGATCTCGATGAAGCAACTTGGTTCAATCAGGTGAAAGCTTTAGGCGTCAAGCATGGCTTTGCCGATGACCGCAAGGTCTATAAAGCCAACCCCAGCGCCTATCATGGCTGGTATGCCGATGCCATCTCCCTGATCCGTATTGCCGTCAGCACCTCGACCCAGGCGCCGAAGCTATACGATGTGCTGAAGATCTTAGGCAAGGATGAGATCAGCCGTCGGGTCGAAGCCGTGACGAAGACGCTTGACTGACAGCGATGGAAAAGACGGCAAGGAATCCGTTGAGCAAGAAGAAGTATCTCAAGGCAGTCTTCAACATTGTCTTCTTCCTGGTCCTGACTTCCTTAGCCCTTTATTATGTGCTGAAGGATAATCCCACCCAGGCGTTCTCTCTGATCGGAACCCTCTACTTTTTCCCGTTCCTTCTGGCCATCCTGGTGATGCTTATCATCGACTTGCTCGATGGCATCTCCATCACGGTCTTTGCCCGGATCTATTCGCCGAAATACACTTACAGCCAAGGCATCATCAACTCGCTGATTGGCAGCTTTGTCGGCGCCTTCAACAAGGCCGGCAGCAACCTCATCCAGGCCTATACCCTGACCAAGCAGGACATCGATTCCACCCATGCCGCTTCCGTCCTGACGATGAACTTCCTGATGTATCAGCTGACGTTAACCATCTATTCCCTCATCATGGTCTTCGTCGGTTATCCCTTCGTAAAGGAGATTCCGCTCAATCTCTTAGGCGGCATGCCGATCTTCACCCTGTCCCTGATTGGCTTTTCCATCGATTTTCTCTTTCTATTAGCCATCATCTTCCTGGCTTTCTCCAAAGGCTTCCACCGCTTTGTCATCTCCTTAGGCGTTGGCTTCATCAAGCTTTTCCACCGCAAACGGGATCCGGAGGAACTGCGGAAGCAGTGGGTCATCACCATTACCACCTACCGGGTGGAAATGCGTCGTCTGCTTTCCCATAAGAGTCTGGTCTTCCTCGTCTTTCTGATCGGCATGGCCAAGCAGGTTCTCCTCAATACCCTGCCTTACCTGGTCTTATGGTGTCTGAATGCCGACCTCAGCACGCTATCGTATCTGGGCTGTCTTTCCGGGGCCAGCTATCTCTCTTTGATCACCAACTTCTTACCGACCGGTGCTCCGGAGGTCTGCTTCCAGGCTATCTTCTCCTATCTGCTGACCAAGGCAGGTTCGGCCAGTGATCCCAGCAGCATGGCGACCGCTGCCAACCTCGTCTGGCGTTTCCTGACGTTCTATCTTTCCATCATCATCGGCGGCCTGGCCTTCCTCTTCTATAAAGGCTCGCCGAAGACGATGGCCACCGCCTACAGCACCAATACCACCACGATGTACGATCTCGAGGTCGTCAACCTCAGCGCCAACACCGCCGAGATCCGTCCGGTCCAAGAGGATCAGCCGGAGGATAAGGCCCATCATCTGCTTTCTCAGGAAGAGATCGAGGCTTCCTTTGCCCGCATCCGCAAGGATATGGCCCAGCAGCCCGTCTCCGAAGACGTCAGCAGGAACGATGAGAAACTCGACAGCAACGGACTGACTCTAGTCAGTGAGAAGAAGCGGCTGGCTCAGGTTCTGGCCGAAGCTGATGCCCTGTCCAAGAAGAACAAGACCCCGGACCTGGAGATCCAGGCCGAGACCCTGAAGGAACTCAATCAGGAGAAATCCAAGCAGCAGGCCCACGCCCAGAAAAGGGCGCTGAAAGACGAGAAGAGACGTCAAGTCAAGGAAAAGAAGCTGGCCCAGAAGATGGCTAAGCTCCAGCCGGCCGGCACCATTGTCACCGTCGATGACAAGAAGGGCATCCAGTTCACCGGCACCGAGATTCTCGAAGAGAAGACGGCCGTGACTTCGGAAGCCACGGCTGAGACGAAAGAGCCGAATGAGGGAAAGGAGAAACCGACATGCTGATTGCTTTATTCACGGAAGTCTACCCGCCGACCAATAATCCGTTGGCCGTGCAGGCCAAGAAGCTGCATGACGCCCTGACGGAGAAGGGCTACGACGTGCTGATCGTCACCACCGGAAAAAAGTGGCAGGAAGAGGACCAGCAGATCACCGTCCCCGTCAAGCATATCCTTCGGCTGGCCGACCATCATCTGTATGCCTTCTTCTCACCCAAGCTTCGCCGGCATCTGTTAGCCCGCGGCATCAACGCCATCATCATCGAGGAGGATTCCTCCCTCTGTCTGATGGGAGAGAACCTCTCGACCTATTTAGGGATACCTTTGATTTACCGCTACCACCCCGACTTCTACCGCCACTCCGTCGGTGGAAGCCGGCTGACCCGGATGATCGGCTTACGGAATGCGCCGGTGACCCTGCGCCGGATTCTCAGTGAGCGGGGACTGGTTGTCGTTTCCAGTGAAGAGGACCGGGTTTCCTTACGGAAAGCCGGCATCCTGGATCCGCTCTTCCTAGTCGAGCCGTCGTCACCTGATTTAAAGGAGAAAATGACCGATGTCCTTATCCAAGCACAGCGAACCAACTTCTAAGGAAATCAAAGACGTTACCCTGAAGAAGAAAGGTGTTCTCATCGAGGTCGGTGCGGAAAAGCTTTTGGTTTCCCAGAACGCCTATGCCTCGGGATACTTCTATCCGGGCAAGGTCTTACAGGCGAAAGAGCTCAGCCAGTTACGGCAGGAAAGCCAGACCCGGCGGGCGGAAGTCTATTTGAAGAATCTGCTCTCCGCCTATCGGCTCTCCGTCAGTGAGACCCGCAAACGGCTGTTCCGCCGTTTCGGGCTGGACAGCAAGAGCGTGGATCTGCTCTTGAAGCCTTATCTGGAATCCCACGTTCTGGATGATCTGAGCTACAGTCAGGATTTCGTGGAAAGCAAACGGGAGAAGGGATACGGCCCAAGTTATCTCCATCAGGAACTGAAGCGGCGTGGCATCCCGCCGGAGATCATCGCCAAGGTCTTGGCACCCTCGGCCGAAAGCCAAGCCGACCAAATGGATATTCTCGCCTTGCTGGTACAGTCCTATAACGATAAGAAGAAGGATGAGACGCTTGAGAAACGGAAACAGGAATGCCTGGCCTTCCTTATACGCCGTGGCTATTCTCCGGAAGCCAGCCAGGCCGCCATCCATGACTTCTATGGCAGCCTCAGTGAGGAAGAAAAAGAAGACGAACGGCAAAATCGAGCGCTCCTACTCAAAGCCAAAGCCGAGAAATGCTATAATTCTTTACGGTCCAGTCCCGCGGATCCGGCTAAGAAGAAGGAGACTTTCCTTCGCCGGATGTTAGGTCTGGGGTTCAGCTACGGGGAGATCGATGACGTGATGAAGAAAGAAAGGTACTTCCATGATTAAAGATTTATTAGAGAATCCGGATGGTCCGGTCAATGAGATTTTCATGGTCAAGCAGCAGACCAAGGCGACCTCGAACAACGGCTCGCCTTATCTGTCCTTGACTTTGCAGGATGCTTCGGGCACCCTGGAAGCCAAGATGTGGTCGATTGAAGACAGCGATGTCACCCTTTCCAATGCGGGTTCTTTGATCCGCGTCTATGGTCAGATGAGCGTCTACAAAGGTCATCCGCAGCTGAAGATCAACTCGCTGGATGCCGTGGAGCTTTCGCCGGAAGAATTGGCAAAGTATATCCCGGTTGCTCCGGTAGCACTTGACCAGCTGAAGAAAGAGTTGGCAGACGATATTGCCAGCATTCAGGACAGTCAGCTGAAGACCCTTGTGGAGACGTTGATCAAAGCCAATTACGAGGCTTATACCACCTATCCGGCCGCCGTCACCGTGCATCATGCCTATCTGGGCGGTCTGCTTTACCATTCCTTATCCATCTGCAGCATGGCCAAGCTGGTTCAGGCCCATTATCCGACCCTGTCTTATGATTATCTGGTCGCCGGTTCTCTCCTTCATGATATCGGCAAGACCAAGGAGCTCAACGGGCCGCGAGCCGTCTCTTATACCGAGGCCGGCAATCTCTTAGGTCACATCACCTTAGGGGCGATGATGGTCTACGAAGAAGGCAAGAAGGAAGGCGTCGACAGCGAAAAGCTCGATGTCTTGACCCATATGATCCTCGCCCACCACGGCGAACCGGAATATGGTTCCCCGAAGGTTCCGGCGACCGCCGAAGCCTATGTGCTGCATGCCCTGGATGATCTCGATGCCAAGATGGAGTGCCTTAGAGGCGTCTATGACACCACCGAAGAAGGGGCCTTCACGGCCAAGATTGCCTGGATGGAGAACACTGCTTTCTACAAGCCGCATAAGCTGAAATAATCAAAAAGTGAAGAAACCTGTTAATTTTTGAAAACAAATCATTTATAATCTTTCTATTGTGAACACCATTTAGGAGGAGAAGCTTCCATGTCTGATAAAAATATAGGGACGGATTTTGACCCCAGCTCCATCGGTTTCCATACCTTCAAGGAACGGGAGGCCATGGCAGAGAAGAAAGAGCTGCCGGTTTACTCGAAAGCCGAGAGCATCATCTCCCTGGTCTTCCACATTCTGGGCGCAGCGATTGCTTTGACCGCGTTGGTCGTCATCTATTGCTATGCCTTACGGGATACCATCAACTTCTCGGGCGATGGCGGTTATGGCATCATGGGTATCATCGCCGTAGCCTTGGTCTTGGTGGGAACCGCTTTGCTTTGCCTCAGCAGTGCCCGTTATCATCTGAAGAGCATCAATGAGAAAGACCATCACCTGGCCAAAGCCGTCAACATCGGCCTTTATTACTTCGTCTTAGGCGCTATCTTCACGGCTTACGCCTTCATCTGGATGCGAATCAACGTCACCGGCCGTATCACCTGGCGTTACTTAGGCATTCTGATGATGGTGGCAATGTGGATTGTCTCCATCTTCGGCATGGTCCTCAACTTCCGTCACGATGAGAAAGATCATTCGCCGACCAAGGTCTACAACTATCTGGTCGCAGCCTTAGCCTTATGGCTTCCGGTCTGCCATTACGTCATCCTTGCCAGCCCGGTCGTCGACATCAAAATTGCCTTATGGCTGGTCATCTTCGCTCCGATCACGTTGGATATCGGTCTGGTCTTCCTAAGCGAAGGCAAGAACAAAGCCGGCTTCCATACGGTCTGGCATGTTGTCTCCTACCTGGCCTTAGCCGAAGAAGCAGTGGCGCTCTTCTACTACAGCATGTTCGTCGCCTCGCAGGTCTATTCCCTTTAGCACCTTGGCCTCCGGGTTCCGGAGGCTTTTTTTGACCCCGACGCCAAAAAGTCCCAAAACAATGAAAATGGGCTAGTCCTCCGCGTCTTTATTTTGCTATAATTTATAGGATATAGTCAGGAAGGAGAATCCTTATGGAAGAAAAGAAAGAAAATGCCGTTACTGAAAGTCAGCCCACGGCCGAGAATACTGCTGTCGATGAGAGCAAAGCTCCGGTCAGTGCCATGCCGAGTGAGACCCCGGTCACGCAGGCCGAACCGCTGAAAGAAGATTCCGTCGCCGGCGACTACCATGCCAAGCCCGTTTCCGCCAACCCGCAGGCGGCCCTTTTCTCGCCGATTGCCTACGTCAATGACGGCACAAGAACCATCGACGAAGACATCGAGAAGCTCAGCAAGACCTATTTAGGCAAGCTGAACCACTCCCGTCTTTCCGATTTCCTTTGCATGGGCTTGATGATCTTAGCCTTCGTGGGCGTGATCTTAGTCACGTTCCTCAACAAGAGCACCGACCTGGCCTGGGTCACGTATTTGGTCTTAGGCTTAGCCTTAGCCATCATCATCGGATCCTTTGTCGTCTCCACCTTCACCAACAAGAAACGGACCAAGGTCTCCCAGGAGTACTTAGCCGCTTATGAGGATATGACCAACGGTTATTTCTTCAGCTCGCAGGATCTGGTCAATCCGACCTTATGTGCGTCGGCCACCCTGGAAGATCAACTGATCATCCAGGCTCACTATTTTAGGACCATCAACTCCATTCAGTCGCGCGCCGTCGTCGAAGCAACCCGCAAGGATCATGCTTTCATCGTCGGTGAGGCTGCCGTCACCATTCCGGCAGTGACCTTCGAGATCGCCACCAAGCGTCCGGAGGATTATCTGGATCTGGATGGCAACAAGACGAGTGCCAAGCCGGCTCCGGAAGAACCGGTCGATCGGACCCGTTCCAGCAATTTCACCACGGTGGACTTTGCCGTCGCCAACGGCCGGGACTATACCGATAAGCAGGATGCCAAGCGTGTCAAGGATGAAGCCAAGGCCAAGAAGAAGAATCCCGAGACCAATGAAACCTCGACCGGACTCTTCGGCAAGTTCATCAGCTACGAGATGACGGTCTCCTCCAAGGAAGCCTTCATCGTCTGCTTCTTAGGCGAGAAGAATTCCACGGTCCTGCCGGATTATCTGACCGGCTTCAACGCCATTCTGGTGCCGGGTCTCCGTTCGAACATCGTGGTCTATGCCACCGATATTCAGGCGTCCAAGGTCTTCTTCACCAAAGAGAACGTCGATATCCTCAACAAGCTTTATCCCGATATGTCGGTGCAGTCGGCCTTCCTCTCCGTCAACTCCTATGGCACCAAGATCGGTCTGACCCTCTGCGATGAAGTCATGTCCGTTCCTTACCGCAACCTCAAGGCTGTCGGTATGTATGATTCCGTCAAGAATGCCATCGATACCTTGATGGCCTTTGTCGATAAGGTGGATGAGGAGAAAGCGAAGAACTAGTTCTTGCTATGAAAACAACCGAATACATCACAAAAAGCCCGGAAGAGACCAAAGCCATCGCTGAAAAGCTGGCATCGACCTTCCACGGCGGCGAAGTCGTCCTTGCCATGGGTCCTCTGGGGGCCGGCAAGACGGCTTTTGCTCAGGGCTTGGGCCGTGGGTTAGGCGTGCAGGGCATCATCAACTCTCCGACCTTCAACCTGATCAAGGTTTACCAGGGCAAGAGCCTGACGTTCTATCACGTCGACTGCTACCGTCTGGAGAATGCCGACGACGCCCGTAAGGATCTGGGACTGGACGAGGTGCTGGGCGATCCTAAGATCGTCACCTATGTCGAATGGCCCGGCTTTGCCAGTGCCGTCCTCCTGGACTACCATCCGGTCATCAAAGTCGAGCTGACTTATCTGGACGAGGAAGAAAGAAAGCTGGTCATCACCGATGAAAGAGAATAAAACCGTCTGCCTTTATATCGATACGGCAACCAAGTCGTTAAGTCTGGGTGCCAAAGTCGGTGACCAAAGCAAGACCTTGACGATAGCCGACCCCAAGCAGGCGCTCGAGCTGACCAATCTCGGCATCGAGACCTTAGGCAAGGAGCTCGGCTTTGCCTTAGCCGACGTCGATTGCTATTACTGTCTGTTAGGACCCGGCAGCAATACCGGCATCCGGCTAGGTCTGACGATTCCCCGCACGGTCTATGCCTTCAATCCCAGCATCAAGATCTACGGTATCCTGACCCTGAAGCTGTTCTTGGCCGAACAGAAGAATGCCTATGCCTGTCTCAGTGACCGCAGCGGCAATCTCTTCTTAGGCGAGATGAACGAGGGCGTCTATTCCTATCGGAAGCTGGAGAAGGCCGAGATTGCTTCCTTAGTCTCCGACCGTCCGCTGATGGCAGAGAAAGAGGATGCCTTGGCTTTGGAAGAACTGAAAGACTATCCCCATCTGGTTCCGATCTCCGTCATCGATACGATGATGGCGCATCCGGAGCTTTTCGAAGATTTCTCGTCCCGGGAGGAGGAATTCCTGCCCGAGTATGCCTTGGCGATATGAGACTCTGTCTTGCCCAAACGGGCGATCTTGACTTCATTGCCGCTCTCTCCAAAGCCCGGATCGAAGGCTCGCTGCTGACGAAAGAGACCTTAACCGGCTACCTCAGCGATTCCAATCTCCAGGTGTGGGTCGAAAAGGACGACAGCGACGTCAACGTCGGGTATCTGATTCTCCGTCTGGAAGGACCGGAAGCCGAGATTGACGAACTGGCCATTCATCAAGACCTGGAAGGCAAAGGCTATGGCCGCTACCTGTTAAGCGCGATTGAGACGTCGTTGAAGGAAAAAGGCGTTTGTCGCCTTTTCCTGGAAGCCCGAGCGAAGAACGTCCGGGCCAATCGCCTCTATCAGCAAGCCGGCTATCATTGTTACCGCAGCCGCCTCAACTACTATCACGATGATACGGCACGCTGCTATCAAAAGGAGCTATAAACTCATGAAAGATGAAGTCATTCTCGCCATCGAATCCAGCTGCGATGAAACCGCGGTCGCCGTTTTGAAGAACGGCCAGGAACTCATGGTCAATACCGTCAATACTCAGATTGCGGATCACCAGCGTTTCGGCGGCGTTTATCCCGAACTGGCCAGCCGTCTCCATCTGAAGAACATCACCAAGGTCCTTTCCTATGCCCTGTCGCTCAAAGGCTTTGATTATCATACGATCACCCATGTCGCCGTCACCGGCGGTCCGGGACTTCCCGGGGCGCTGCAGATCGGCAATATGGCGGCCAAGACCATCAGCGAATATCTGTCCGTTCCGTTAGTCAGCGTCCACCATCTGGCCGGTCACATCTATGCCAATGAGTATGCCGCGCCGTTCACCTATCCGCTTCTGGCCTTAGTCGCTTCCGGCGGCAACAGCGAAATCGTGCTGTTACGGAAGGAAATGGATTTTGAGATCATCGGCGAGACCGAGGATGATGCCATCGGCGAAGCCTTCGATAAGGTCGCCCGGGCGTTAGGTCTGCCCTATCCGGGCGGCGTAATGATCGATAAGATCTCCCAGGATTCCGGCATCAAGACCTTCCCCTTACCGACACCGAAAGTTCCGGGCTATAATCTTTCGTATTCCGGTCTGAAGAGCCATATTGTCCGGATGATTGAGAAGGAGCCGAAGGACAGCTTGGGCAAATTGCCGTTGGATGTGGTGAAGTCGTATGCCCGTTCCACCGAAGAGAACTTCGTCAATCAGCTCCTGGACAAGGTCGAAAAGGCTGCCCAGGACTATCAGGTCAAGGAAGTCGTGGTCGGCGGCGGCGTCAGTGCCAACTCCTATCTCCGCAGTGAAGTGAAGCGTCGCTTCGCCTCGCATCCGGAGCTGACCGTCGTGATCCCGCCCTTATGGTGCACGACCGACAATGCCGCGATGATCGCCATGGCTGCCCATCATATGATCCACTTAGGAAAGCTAGCCCCCTTAAGCGTCACCAGTGAGCCTAACCGCCGGCTGGATCTCGAAGGGACGAAGGTCTTCTAGTCAAAGGAGGAAGAAACGTATGGATTTACAGGAAAAGTTCGCTGCCAAGGATCTTTATCAGCTGGCAGCCAAGAAGGATACGAGTGCCGAAGGCCAAAGCATCGAGGTCGGCGGCTATATCAAGAACAACCGCTTCATGGGTCAGGTCGGCTTTTTAGCCCTCAATGACGGCTCCTCGTTTGACAGCATCCAGATCGTCTACACCGATAAGAACTATGATGCCTTCTCGGTCGGCTCGACCGTCTGGGTGAAAGGCAAAGTCCATTTCACGCCGGAGGCCAAGCAGCCGTTTGAAATCGATGCCAGTGAGATCATCCTGGTCGGCGACTGCACCGAAAGCTATCCGCTGCAGAAGAAGAAGACCAGCTTCGATTATTTAAGAACCATTCCGCAGTGGCGGATGAAGACCAATACTTTCAACGCCGTCTTCCGGGTCCGTTCCACTTTAGCCTATTACATCCACCAGTATTTCCATGAAAAGGGCTATCTCTGGATCCATACTCCGATCCTGACCAGCAACGACTGCGAAGGCGAAGGCCAGACGTTCAACGTCTATGCCGATGCCAAGAATCCCAGTGAGTTCTTCAACAAGGACAACGTCCATCTGACCGTTTCCGGTCAGCTCCATGTCGAGCCTTTTGCTTTGACCTATGGCAAAGTCTATACCTTCGGACCGACCTTCCGTGCCGAGAAGTCCAACACCACCCGTCATGCGGCGGAGTTCTGGATGATCGAGCCGGAGATTGCCTGGGCCCATCTCGACGATCTTTGCAACATCGAGGAAGACTTCCTCAAGTATGTCGTCAAGCATACGATGGAAGAATGCCCGCAGGATATGGCTTTCTTTGCCACCTGGGTCGACAAGGATCTTCCCAAGCGTCTGGAGGAGTTCATCACGAAGCCGTTTAAGTGGGTCGAATACAGCGATGCCATCGCCCTCTTGCAGAAAGCCGTCAAGGAAGGCCACCATTTCGATGTCTCCGACATCGCCTTCGGCCTCGACCTGGGCAGCGAGCATGAGCGTTATCTGACGGAAGAGGTCTTCAAGGGACCTATCTTCTTACGCAACTACCCCAAGGAAATCAAGGCTTTCTACATGAAGCAGAATGCCGACAACAAGACCGTCGGTGCCGTCGATCTTCTGGTTCCGGGCATCGGCGAACTCTGCGGCGGCAGCGAACGTGAGGCCGATTATGATAAGCTGTTAAAGAGAATGGAAGAGCTCAACATGCAGATTCCGCTCTATCAGTGGTATCTGGATCTCCGTAAGAACGGCTCCCTTCCGCATTCTGGCTTCGGTCTTGGCTTCGAGCGTCTGGTGATGCTCGTCACCGGCATGACCAATATCCGGGATACCCTGCCTTATCCGCGCTGTTATCGGGATATGATGTTCTAGTCAATCAAGGAATACCATGTGGTTCAATCGCAAGAAAGACGATAGCGCCAAGAATCCAGCCCCGCAGACCACTCCTCAACCCAACACCGCTCAGCCGCAGGCTGGCATTTCGCAGACGACCGACGGTTCGACCGTCACGGTCAGCATTTCGACCGCTCCCAAAGACGAATTGGCAGCCAAGAAGAAGCGGAATGACAAGATCATCCGGCTCGTCTCTTTGCTGGTGGCCTTAGCGACCTTAGGTGCCGCCGTCTATTGCGTGGCCGTCTTCTTCAGCGATCCGACCTTCAACAAGACCAAGAGCGAAAGCTATCTCTGCCTCACCAACAAGAGCGTCAATGATTCCAAGAAGGTCTATGACTCCTTCGGCACGGCCAACAGCAGCCTTTCCAACAAGCTGAAGATCAAGGACTACGGCTTTGTCGGCACCAAGATGTTCGTCTCCGAAACCAAGATCGACAAGGACATTGTCTTGCCGGCAACGGCCGAGAAAGCCGCCGGTTCCGGCTCTAGCGGCATGGCTCTTTACAATGTCTCGGCCAGTCCGCATACCAGCAGTCAGTGGAAGACGGATTTTGCCTCCGGCAAGGCCTATATCGATTTATCCTTGTTAGCCGAAGGCGACTATCTGATCTATCCTTACCAGACCGACCAGGGCGAGAATACCAGCACTATCTATCCGTATTCCGTCTCGTCGGAAACCTCCATTTCGGAAACGCTTTATACCTTCAAGGATGCCAGCGGCAAACGGAAGAAGATCGTCTTCAAGAACAATGCCGTCTCGCCCTATACCCTGATCAGTGTCACCCAGAGCGGGGAGAAGCTTCCCAGCGGCTATTATGATGCGGTGCTTTTCTCTCAGGAATTCCTCAACGACGGCTCGGGCAACCTTTATGACATCGGCACGGCCCCGAAGACGGATCTCGATAGTCTCAAAGCCACGGCCGACGCCATCAACGCGAAGGGCAATCTGAAAGTCACCTATGTCTCGTCTCTCAGCGCAGCCAGCGCGATTCAGAGCCTTAAGAGTGTCTGCCTCTCGTCGGTGCTAACCGACTCCTATGCCAGCTTCCTAACCTCCGACAGCAACTACAAGACGCAGGTTCTCGCTGGCACCTCCTCCTTAGCCGGCTATGACGAATATCCGGAAGTCCGGGAGATGACCGGCTATCTGGAACATGCCGGAGAAGGCTATAGCGGCGTGACGGGTAACAGTCTTCTGGCCCCGGTCAACACCCGGCTTGGCAAGGAGAGCTATCTGGTCAGCAATTCGACCGATCGTGTCAGTCAGGTGGAAGCCGTGCTGGTCTGATTTAAACTCGTTGACGTAAGTCTCTTGGGAAATAAAAGAAAGGATCATTCACTATGGAAACAGGAAAGATTGTTGTGACGGGAGGAGCAGGCTATATCGGTTCGCATGCGGTCCGACAGCTGATCAAGGCAGGCTTTGAGGTCATCGTCATCGATAATCTCTCCACCGGCCATGCCGCTGCCATCGATCCGAAGGCGCAGTTTGTCTGCGGCGATGTCCGTAATCTTGCCTTGATGGACAGCGTTTTCAGCCATAACAAGATTGCCGGCGTCATGCAGTTTGCCGGCAAGATCATCGTGCCGGAGAGCGTCAGCCATCCCTTAAGCTACTTCGATGACAACTTCTCCGCCGTCATCTCGATTCTGAGAGTCATGCACCGTCATAACGTCAAAGCCATCGTCTTCTCCTCCACCGCCGCTGTCTATGGCACCAGCAAAGAGCCGGCCATCACCGAAGATGCCCCGCTCCATCCGGAAAGTCCGTATGGCTTCTCCAAATTAGCTGCCGAACATCTGATCGGCGACTGCGAGAAGGCCTATGGCATCAAGCATTGCATCTTCCGTTATTTCAATGTCGCCGGCGCCAGCGAAGATGGCAGCATCGGCGAAGCCCATCCGGTCGAGACCCATATCATCCCTGTCACCGTCAATGCCTCGCTTTCCGGCAAGACCATGACGGTCTTCGGCAAGGACTATCAGACGAGAGATGGCACTAACCTCCGCGACTATATCCATGTCCTCGATCTGGCCGATGCCCATGTCTTAGGCATGAAGATGCTCCTCAATGGCGGCGCAAGCCAGACCATCAACCTCGGCAGCGAGACGGGTTACACTAACCTTGAGATCATCAAGACCGTCGGCGAGGTCACCGGCAAGCCGGTGAAGTATGTCTTCGGTCCGCGTCGGGCCGGCGATGCCGATAGCATCGTTGCCTCTAACGTCAAGGCCAAAGAGATCTTAGGCTGGAAGCCGACGAGAGACCTGAAGCAGATGATCACCGATGATGTCAGTTGGCGTAACAAGCATCCGGAACTCTATGGCGTTAGCCACGATAAGTTCACCAAGGAAGAAAAAAACAATCTCCTGACCTATCCGGAAGCCAAGAACACCCAGGATCTCTTCGAAGACATCGAGCTCAAAGACCGCGAGCGTTATCACGCCCTCAAGAAAGCCAACAACCTTTAGTTTTCAGAAGCCCAACTGCCTTGTCCTTATCGGACAGGGCAGTTTTTGTCACCCTTTGGAAACCGTTTTCGCTGCCTCGTGTCAAGGGATTTCAAAGAGGAAGCGAAAAGACCCATCAGCCTAATGCTCCAACGGTTCCAGATCCGGGCATGGCAGTTTTGAAACCCCTGAGCAGTGACTCCTTTTCCCGGGATAAGGTATCCATCCACGATGACAAAACAGGGATGGCTGTAATGATGAATAAGAGCCTCTGTCCGAGGACCCGGACAAGACAACCTGGTATTTCCCTGGCCTGTTGTTTTCTCTCGCCTTCAGCCAAAAGGATAGCAAAAAAGAGAAGCCAAGGATAGCAACCGAACGTAGACTCGCTTGTTTAACTAAAAAAGCTGGCTTAACCAGCTTAGAAAACGGATGGTGCCCCCAAGGAGATTCGAACTCCTGGCCCTCTGATTCGAAGTCAGATGCTCTATCCAGCTGAGCTATGGGGGCAAACTTTAATAGGTTAACCCTTTTCCGGGGTGAGGTCAACGCTTTAGGAAAGGTTTTCAAGAAGCCAGCGGATTCCTTTTTCCACTCGGGGAGTGACATCCACGAAATGGCCGCCGTCATTGACTTCGAAAAGGGTCTTCTTGCCTTGCTTGGCTAAGAGAGCAGCCGCTTTTTCCTGACAGTCCCTGGCGGTGGAGAGAACCGGATTCCGGGTCTCGCTTTCATGCGAGCCGATGGAGAAATAGACGGCTTTGGCAAGACACGGAGTCTTGGCTAACTTGGCCAGATACCCTGGATACCATACGGATCCGGAGACACAGGCAATTCCCGCAAAAAGATCACTTGTCAAGGAAGCATCCAAAGCCGCCAAGCCGGCTAAGGAGTAGCCGGAAAGAATCCGCTGGGACGGCTTGAGAGATAAAGCATCCTCAATTACCGGGACCATTTTGAAAAGGCGAGCTAAGAACAGCGGTCCCTGACCGGCAAAATCGTGTCCGCCATGAAACACCTTGCTATGGGGATAGGGCGAGAAGTCCTTTTCCCAGTCGGCCCCGGTCAAGGTGACCAGCACAAGACCTGGAAAATCCGCCACCGGAAGTTCGTCTTCCAGACCATAGATAAAGATAGGATTCTCAGAAACAACTTCTGCTCCTTTGACCGAGTAGGTTATTTCATGATCGTGGAAGATACGATTGATTTCCATAGCTATTTCAGTTCGAACTTATTGAAATCAAGTGATCCTTTTCCGGAGAAGCGGAAGAAGAGACCGGTGCAGGCGGAGGCTCCCTGCGGAACCGGCATCAGCATCTCCGTATAATGCTTGGTATTCAGTTGCAGATGGATGGCATTGACTTCCGGACCTTTCTCATGGAAAGCCATACATAAGGTACCGGAGAACTTGCCTTTCAGATAGAGACCCACCAGATGGGTCTTAGAAAGGTCAAAGTATTTGTAGCCGACATAGGTCTTGTCATGGATGTCATGGATGTACTGAGTCGTCATCACGCTGTCATCCGGTCCGGATTGGGTGAGATAGGTCTTATGATGCTTCTGATAAGGGGTCTTGCAGAAAGGATAGAAGACATTCCCGCCTTTGGGTTTCAGAAGACAGCAGATGGAAGCCGGATAAAGGCCCTGTCCCTTCAAGGGACCGCCGTTAAGCCCGCAGGAGGTCATCTCCGCCTGATGAAAATGTCCCTGATCATCCAAAACAATCTTCTCCGCCATGCCCTGACGGTCGGTATTGGTGTAGTTGGTATGCCGATGATAGAAGATATACCACTGGCCGTTGACATTGACGAGTCCGCCATGGTTGTTGCCTAAAGGATAGCAAGCCTCGCTGGCTGTCCTGCCGTTGAGGAAGACATCGCCATTGGAGACTAAGGTTCCGCCATAGGTGAACGGACCGAAAGGCGAGCTAGAGGTGGAATAGCAAAGCTCGTGGCCGTTGATGGACGAATACGACAGATAATAAAGTCCGTTGATCTTGCGGATGGAACTGGCCTCAAAGAATTCATGTCCCTGGAATTCCTTGCTGGCCAAGCCTTTTCTGTCCAGCACCTTATGCGGGCCGTCTTTGATGGTCAGCATATCCGGTTCCAGTTCAAAGGCATAGCAGCCGTCATGCTTGACGCCGCTGCGGATCTGCAGGAACCAATGATCCGGACCGAAGCCGACATAGAGATAAACCCGTTTGTCCTCATCGGTCAGAACGCCGGGATCAAAGGGGAAGACATCCCCTTTCTTTGTTCCCAGTTCATGGCCATCCTTGAAATGGACATGCCCTAAATAATGGAACGGACCCTGGGGCGAGTCACTGACTGCCACACCGAGCTTGGACTTGAATCCGAACTCATAATACACATAATAACGGCCGTCGGGACCTAGGGTAACATCCGGTGCATAAAGATCATAGTGACCATGCTTGTTGTCAGGATCCTCTTTTTTAGAATAAAGCAGTCCTTCGAAGCGCCAATCACTGAGATCGTCTAACGGTGCGGACCAGCTGACATAGTCGTTGTGGCAGAAAGCAAAGGCCCCGAACTGATCATGCGAGCCATAGACAAAAAGACGCCCATCGTAAACATGAGGTTCCCCATCAGGAATATATTCATAGAGAGGTAAATACGGATTGTAAACCTGTTTTACCATAGTCACCACCACCTGAGACCTATTATAGCAGGTTCTTCGGAAGAAAACCGCTCTTCGGCTCGGCTTTGGAATTATAATAGGTGAAATCAGTGAAAGGAAGTTAACGATGATTGTCTCAAAAACAGAAAAAGCAATTCTCTATCCTCTCTTAGCCGTGCTGCTGGTGGTTTTCAGTTTCTATGACCTGACGATTACCCAATACCTTTGCAAGGATACGGGTAATACCTTGGGCCGGGTGATGGAGAATCTGGCTGAGGTGCCCTTCCAGTTCGGCTGTGTCCTGGCCACCGGATTGGCTTTCCGGTTCCGGCCGAAAGACACGAAAGCCAAGAGCATCCTCTTCGGAATCCTCTTCGGCTTCTGCTTCGTTGCTCTGTCGGTCTACGGCGGCGGCATGATCTACTCTTACGTCAAGAACCTGACCGGCAATGGCTATTACTGGTTAGGAGCCTTGGTTGCTGTCTTCTATGGTGTCACTGGAGGACTATTAGCTCATATCCTGCCGGTCGATAATCCGAAACGGGCCTTCCTCTACGGCTGCTTCGTCATTATCCTCTATCTGGTCATCCTCGGCGTCATGAACCTGCTGAAGCTGCTCTGGTACCGTCCCCGCTGGCGTTATCTTTTAGCCACGTATGGTCCGGATGCCGCTTCTCACTTCGTGCCGTGGTACCGTCCGCAGTGCAGCGGAAAATTCAGTGATAACTTTGCTTCTTTCCCCTCGGGTCATACGATGAATGCCATTGCCACGCTGATCTGGATTCTCTTGCCGGCCTTCTCGCCGGTCTTGCGAGGCAAGGAACTGAGATTACGGATTGTCATCTACCTCTGGGCTGTGCTCTGTGCCGTCAGCCGGATTGCTGTCGGTGCCCACTTTGCCAGCGATGTCACGATGGGTTATCTCATCAGCTTTGCTCTCTTCAATTTAGGAACGCATTGCTATGTCGGTGTCGTCAAGAAAGCCGAGTCAGTCAAGAAGACTGCCTAAAAGAACGTTTGTCAGGTTTCTAAAAAAGCCTGTTTTGAATCTAAAAGAAAATATCCAAAAGCTTTGTAAGAAAAGCCTGTTTTTTCGGTTTTTCAGCCGTAAAAAAGGCAAGGAAGCAACGTCAGCAATCCTTTTAGTCTTTCGAGGAAGAGGTGGAGAAACCGCCGCCCTGAGCATAGCCGGCAATCTGGAGAACATAGTAGATCAGTTCGAGAAGAGCAATCACCATATCGTTGACATATTCGATGTTGTATAAGCGGAAAAGCTTGGCACACATTTCCTGTTCCTCCGGGGTGGCCAGCTGATCTTTTTCCATAATTTCAAGAGCACGGGTCTGGGCTTTCTTTTCCGTCTTGAGGACAAGCAGAGACATCACGAAGCTGAGAACATAGATAAGCGAGGCAATCTCTAAGAAGACCAGGGTCACGATGCCGTTGGTTTTGAGGACCAGGTAATCAAGGAGAACTCCGATGACGATCATCGGGACAAAGGCTAATGGGCCGAAGTAGATGATTGGAGTCAGGATGATCCGGGTCCGCATATCCCTGTCGCCTTCCTTGTCCAAGACGGCCAGCGAGGATTTCTGGCAGGCCATGGCCAATGAGGACACGGAAGTCTTTTTCCAGGTCAGACGGCGCAGACGGACCTTCTTGAAGTAATGGGAGTAGCTGTTTCCGAAGAGGATGGATCCGGTTGCCTTGACGGCAATATTCTGCAAGCCTTCCTTGTCCAGCAGTTCGCGGGCAATCTGTTCGCCGGTCTTGTTAAGGCTGTTCTGCTTTTTGTTATAGGCATGATAACGGATAGCCAAGGTGATTTCAACAATAAAAGCAAAGACAGAGACAATAATGAGGAGACCGACGACCACGACCATGGCAATCACAATACCGTTAGAAACACCATCAAGCTTACCATCGGAATTCTGACGAATCCAATCAATGAATTGGTCTATAGGCGATTCTTTCCTTTAGCTCTTCAATAGCTGGATAATTTATTATAAACAAAAAATTGGAAATTGTTGAATGCTTTTGCTAAGCCAGTTACATTTTTAATGCTTAGGGCATCACAAAAAAGACCGGCGCGAGGCCGATCTTTTCGGTGATTTCAGTATCTGCAAATGGACAACTATTTTGCTGCTTCTTCCTTCTTGCCTGCAAGAAGGTTGTAGCAAAGAGCTGCTAAGGCTGCACCGGCTAAAGGTCCGACAATGAAGATCCAGATTTCCTTGATCGGCTCCGTATTGCCGAAAGCCAAAGCCCAGAGGGCCGGTCCGATTGAACGGGCAGGATTGACGGAAGTTCCGGTGATGTTGATGCCAAGAAGGTGAACGAGGACCAACGTTAAGCCAATGACGATACCGGCAACATTCCCATAAGGAAACTTGCTATCGGTAACACCGATGGCAGCAAGAACGAAGATGAAGGTTAAGACGATTTCGGCGATGAGGCCGAAGATCAGCGTGCTGGCAGCGATCTCGCCGTTGACATAGAAAGCAGCATTGACCGTGTTGGTGCCAAGACCCGTGACATCGACCGAGGTGAACTTAGCAAACAAAGCAAGCAGACCGCCGGCTAAGATACCACCGATCAGCTGACCGATGACATAACCGATGAAGGTCTTGAGATCGATACGCTTCGTTAAAAGCATACCGAGAGAGATGGCAGGATTGATGTGGCAGCCCGAGATGTTGCCAATGCAGTAAGCCATTGCGACGACGGAAAGTCCGAACGCAAAGGCAGTGCCGACAACGCCACCGGTGGTGTTGCAGCCAAGATACATGGCGACACCGCAGCCGACGAACGTCAGAACGAAGGTTCCGATGCACTCAGCAATCGACTTCTTCAATAAATCTTTATCCGTGGTAATCCTCCTATGGCATTTACTGAATCACGGTAATATTATAGCCATTTAACTCGCGTAAAGAATAGTTATTTTGTAAAATCATTGCTTTCAAAAATGTCTTCCTGTTCCCCAGAAGGCATTGAAACACAATTTAGCGGTAAAAAAGGAACTTTTAGACTTGGCAGAGTCTTCTTCTCCGCCGGATTTTTCGTCCGGCTTGCGGGCAGCAATCGGTGACGTCTTCTAGGCTTCGGCGTCATTGGGGATCTGGGAGATTTTTTTGGCTTTTTTCAGGGTGCTTAAGACGGTCAGATTCACACTCGCCACTAAGACCGAATAACCTAAGGTATTCGCTCCATAGCCGATGGTAGCCACATAAGGTATGCTTGATTCATGAACATAAATGTATCCCGGACCGATAGAACACTTATATGGTAATCGGAATACTGGAATCATTGCCTAAGGGGCAATGGGTTTCCTTTCACAGGCAGTTCCGCTCGGGTTGGTGTTGGCGATCGGTAAGAAAACGTCTGTTGATCCCGGGGTAACCCTTGGGTTGCGTAATCGTTCCACCCGATAAAGTGTCAAGTCTTCTGTCTGCGAGGAATCAGCCAAATTTAGAAGAATTATAAATCTCAGTATAATTGCGAAAATTACTTTCCTAACAAATCACCAATTTTGGCGGATTTGAAACATTTCATAGGACTATAAATTAATATTGTTTTATAGCTGTTTGTAAGAAAGCTATTGATTCTTTTATCCTTATGGAAGAGGAAGAAGCTTGTCTTTCACTGGAAACGTTTACACCCAAAAAGCCCTTGCAAGGCATTAGATTGTTTGTATACTAACTGATATATGGAAAACAGCACTGATTTTTCGAGCCGTCCGTTGGGCAGTCAGATTCATCTGACCAGCAACGAAATCGGCAACTACATCGACCGCTATTTAGGATCTCATTTAGGTCCCTCTCTTCATGGCATCGAAGGAATGACGATTGGCTACCTTTCGGCTAACCCGAACGGCAGCCTGACCTCCAAAGACGTCGTGGAACACTTCCATATCTCTAAGCCGACCGCCAGCCAAACCCTGCATCGTCTGGAAAAGAAAGGTCTGATCACTCATCATGACGATTCCAAAGACCGCCGGATCAAACGGATTGTCCTGACGCCCAAAGGGATTGCCCGGCATCAGAAGTTCGAAGCCTGTCTGGCTGTCATTACGGCCACTTTGGAAAAGGATATTACCCCCGAGGAACGGAACACATTGTCGTTCGTGCTGAATAAGATTATCGGAAACATACATTCAGGAGAAGAAGATCATGACCAAAACCATTGAAAGCGCCAAAGCACTGAAGAAAACCTATCGTTCGCTTTTCAGCTACCTGCATGGTTGCTGGAAAGATACGATTCTGACGTGGATTGCCGTATTAGGGGAATCCATTTGTGAAGTCTTAGTTGCCTTCTTCATGCAGTTCTTGATTGATGCGGTCAAAGGCAAGAACAATTCCGGCCCGATTATCAATGATATTTATCTGTATTCCGGCCTGATTGCCGGTATCGCCATCATTGCTGCCGTCTTAGGAATCCTGGCCGGCTTCTGGGCCGCCAGTGCCTCCTCTGGCTTCGGCCGGAATCTCCGCAAGGCGATGTACGACCATATCCAGGACTATTCCTTCAAAAACATCGATAAGTTCCAGGCCTCCTCGATCGTCACCCGTACCACCACCGATGTCACCAACGTCCAGAATGCCTTCATGATGGCCATCCGGGCCGTCATCCGGGCACCGTTCATGATGATCTTTGCCTTGATCATGTGCTTTGTCACTCAGTGGCGGTTAGCCTGGATTTTCCTCATCATCATCCCTGTCCTTCTGGTAGCCTTACTGCTGATTGCCTCCAAAGCTCATCCGATCTTCGTCAAGATCTTCAATACCTATGATCAGCTCAACCAGAATGTGGAAGAGGATGTCGATGGCATCCGGGTCGTCAAAGCTTTCAACCGCGGCGACTATCAGAACAAAAAGTTCTTTGGAACGTCGGATTTCATTTACAAGAACTTCATTAAGGCCGAACGGATGCTGGCCCTCAACTCTCCGCTGATGAACTTGGCCATCTTCTCCGCCATGCTGGCCCTGTCCTATCTCGGAGCCAAGCTCATTGTCGAATCGAATGAACAGGAGCTGACCATCGGCGGTCTCTCGACCTTGATCACCTATATCATGATGATCATGATGTCCTTGATGATGATCTCGATGGTCTATGTGCAGGTCATTGTCTCCCGCAACAGTGCGGAACGTATCGTTGAGATCATTCAGGAAGTTCCGGATATTACCAGCAAGCCCAATGCCGAGAAGACGATGGCCAACGGCATGGTCGTCTTTGACCATGTCACCTTCGGCTACAATGCCGGCAAGGCCGTCTTGACGGATATCAATCTGAACATTCCTTCCGGATCGACCTTAGGCATCATCGGTTCGACCGGCAGCGGAAAAACGACGCTGGTCTCCCTGATTGCCCGTCTTTACGATACCGAAGCCGGCCATGTCTATGTCGGCGGCAAGGATGTCAAGGACTACGACCTCGTCTCCTTGCGGGATCAGGTTGCCGTCGTCTTGCAGAAAAACACGCTCTTTACCGGAACCATCCGTTCCAACTTGCTTTGGGGCAATGAGAACGCCAGCGAGGAAGAGCTTTGGAAAGCCTGTGACCTGGCTCAGGCCACGCCTTTCATCCAAAGCTTCCCGCAGGGGCTGGATACGCCGATCAGCCAAGGCGGCAACAACGTCTCCGGCGGTCAGAAGCAGCGTCTTTGCATTGCCAGAGCACTCTTAAAGAATCCGAAGATCCTGATCCTCGATGATTCCACCAGTGCCTGTGATACGCATACCGACAGTCTGATCCGGGAAGGTTTGGCTCATAGCCGTCCGGAAATCACCAAGATCATCATTGCCCAGCGGGTCTTATCCATCAAGGACTGCTCCAAGATCATTGTCCTGGATAATGGCAAGATCACCGACCGCGGCACCCATGAGGAGCTTTTAAGCTCGTCGAAAGTCTATCAGGAGCTTTATCAGTCGCAGTTAGGAGGAGGTGATTTCGATGCCCAGAACTAAACCGATGAACGTCAAGCCAGTCACCAAAGAGGTCCGAAAAGCCTCAACAAAACGGCTGCTTGGCTATGTCTTCAGATATTATCCGTGGCAGTTTGCCTTGGTGTCTTTAAGCATCCTTATTTCCACCATCGCCAGTGCTTCCGGCAGCTACTTTACCGGAGCAATCCTCGTCAATCAGTATCTGACCCCCACCATCAAAGACGGCGTGGCTTTCAACTGGGACAGCTTCACACTGACCATCATCGTGATGGCCGCTATCTATGGGCTGGGCATTCTCGCCAGCTATCTTTACAATTACCTAATGGCCTATATTGCCCAAGGCGTGCAGAAGAAGATCCGGGATGAGCTTTTCAGCCATATGCAGACCTTGCCGGTCAGCTACTTTGATTCCCGCACCCACGGCGATGTGATGAGCGTCTACACCAACGATGTCGATGCCCTGAGAGAAATGCTGGCCCGAGCCTTGCCGATGGTCGTCAATGCCTTGATGATGATGGTTGTCTGCTTCTTCTTCATGATCTTCACGGATCTCTTATTGACGGCTATTGTCTTAGCTTTCTCCATTGTCATCTTCTTCCTAACCCGTTATGTAACCAAGATGTCGGCCAAGAGCTTCGTGGCGCAGCAGATTGAGCTGGGCAAGACCAACGGCTACATCGAAGAGATGGTCAACGGCCAGAAGGTCATCAAGGTCTTCAACTACGAGAAGCGGAATGTCGAAGGCTTCGACAGTCATAACGATGCCCTTTATGAAGATTCCGTCAAAGCCAACCGTTTCAGCAGCATCCTGATGCCGATTGTCAATCAGTTAGGTAATCTCCAGTATGTCCTTGTTGCTCTCATCGGAGGCTTAGCCATCACACAGAACGTCAAAGGCGTCAATGTGCTGGGGTTCTATACCATGGAAGTCGGAACCATTATCTCCTTCTTGCTCTACTCCAAATCCTTTGTCCAGCCGATCGGTCAGATCAGCATGAACTTCAATATGATCATCCTCGCCTTAGCCGGCTCCAGCCGGATCTTCGGGATGATGGATGTCAAGAGCGAGACCGATGAAGGCTATGTCGAGCTTTGCAATGCCACGGCTGACGCTAACGGCAATCCCATCGAGACGAAAGAACGGACCGGACGCTGGGCCTGGAAGCACCCGCATAAGGACGGCACCCCGACCACCTATACCTGGCTTCAAGGTAAGATCGACTTCAATGATGTCGACTTCGGCTATGTCAAAGACAAGATCGTCCTCCATGACATCACTCTTTATGCCAAGCCTGGCCAGAAGATAGCCTTTGTCGGACCGACCGGTGCCGGCAAGACCACCATCACCAACCTCATCAACCGCTTCTACGACATCGCCGATGGCAAGATCCGTTATGATGACATCAATATCAATAAGATCAAGAAGGCCGACTTAAGACGTTCCTTAGGCATGGTCTTGCAGGATACGAAGCTCTTCACCGGCACGGTGAGAGAGAACATCCGCTTCGGCAAGCTGGATGCCACCGATGAGGAGATTGAAAAGGCAGCCAGCCTTGCCAATGCCGACAGTTTCATCCGTCTTTTGCCGCAAGGCTATGACACCGTCCTAACCAACGGCGGTGCTGGCCTTAGCCAAGGGCAGCGTCAGCTGATTGCCATTGCCAGGGCCGCCGTGGCGGATCCGCCGGTGATGATTCTTGATGAGGCCACCAGCTCCATCGATAGCCGTACGGAAGCTCTTGTCCAGAAGGGCATGGATTCCATCATGAAAGGACGAACCGTGTTCGTGATTGCCCACCGGCTCAGCACCATCAAAAACGCGGATGTCATCATGGTCTTAGATGAAGGTAAGATCATTGAGCGGGGCAACCACGCTCAGCTCTTGGCTCAGAAGGGAAAATACTATCAGCTCTATACCGGTAACGCGATTGCGGAAAGCAGCGATTAACTGTAAAAGGCTGGCTCGTCAGGGCCAGCCTTTTCGATCTCATTTCTTTAGGGCAAGGATCAGATAGGAACTATCATCCTCCGTGGCTTTCAGGATTCGGAACTCCGGAAGAAAGACATCGGCTTCCTTAAGCGGGGTCTTCAGGCTCCGACTGATTGCCTGGCAATGCTGATGGCAGATTTCCAGTCCTTTCCGGGAACTGTCATGAAGGATGGCAAACCGGCCGCCTTGCTTCAAACTGCTAAGCATCGCTGCTTTAAACTTCTGAGGGTTCAGAAAGTGAGGGTAGGCATTGAAGACAAGCACGAAATCATAGTCTTTTTCTATGCCGGAAAGGAAGTCTTCTTTTTCAAATATCAGATTCGGATTGTCTTTATATTTTTGCTTGGCAATCTCAATCATCTTGCCCGAAATGTCAATTCCTTTGACCGGCCTTTGGCTTCGCTCATAAAGGAAAGGCGTCATCACGCCGGTCCCACAGGCGACATCCAGGACCTTGGCTCCTCTTTGAAGAGGAAGCCTGGCTAAAAGTCCTCTTAAAAGCTGTGGGGTTTCCACACTCTCCCGGTCCCAGTCAGGGGCCTGGCGGTCAAAGAACTGTTCAATGCTGTCAGTCATGGTTAACTGTTGAAGACCGTTGCAAAGTCGATCTTTTGGAAGCCACCATAGGATTTGGCTGCGATTTCGGAATAATAGCTGACCCCCAAGAACTTGGCCGTGATCTCATTGGACTTGCTGACGATGTCGACATCGTCAAACGGAGTGGGAAAGGCAGTCTTGGCATCGAAATAGAGATCCATATAGGCGACTTCGATGTTGGTGTAGTAGGCGTTATAGGGCATCTGCAGATAGACCTGATTGTTCTTGAAGGCAGCAATCGCGTTGAAGGTCTCCGGCTCGGCCTGATACTCGCTCTTGAACTTAGCCATGCCGGCCGCATCCATGATGATGATATCGGCATCCAGCTTGGTGAAGGCCTCTTTGTCGATCAACCGGGTCACCCCGGCATACTGGCTCTCGCTTAAGACGTTCTTGATATGCCCTGCCTGGAAAAGGGAGTAGCTGCTGTTGGTGGAGTAGATATCCTTGGTTCCCCAGTTGCCCAGCCCGCCGATATAGACGCTCTTCTTGTCGCTCTCCGCAATATCCTTGGTCCGGTCATCGATGTCCTGTCTCATGCCGGCGATATAATCCGTCAGCTCTTGGGCTCTTGTTTCCTGGTGAAGCAAGGTTCCCAAGAGCGTCAACGACGTGGAAATCTTATCATCCAAGGCTTCTTTCGTGCCATAGCTTAACGTGACGACCGGACAGCCCAGTTGAGTCTGCAGCGTATCCATGGCGGAAGCATCGGAGGTATAAAGGGAGATTACCAGATTAGGTTTACAGCTTAAGATCTTCTCGGCCTCCGGGGCCTGATTCATCGGCCCGCCTTTGCCACAGCTTGGCAGGGTCTTGAAGAAGGTGTTGTTGATGGCCATATACGGACGGACGACAGCCGTGAAAACCGTGTCGTTCTGCTCAATCTCCTCAACTCCGACCAGCTTGCTCAGCTCCCCGACATAGGTATAAAGCCGGAGAGAACCGGCGCCGATGCAGCAAATCCGATCGGCTTTCTTCCGATTCACCGTCACCGTCCGGCCAATCAGATCCGTGATGGTGACGTCATCCGTTTCCTCCGCCGTGGCCGAAGGGCTTAGGCTGGCAGAAGTGCTTTTTGCGGCCGAAGCCATGGTCGATGCCGGCTTCTGACAGGACGAGAGCAGGCAGACAGCAGTTAGCAAGAATAAGCTTTTAATGTTTTTCATTTCCGTTTCCTTTCCTAAAGACAACGACCTGACTGCCGTTGAGCGTCACCATCTGGCTGTCGACGTAATAAAGGGACTTCAGGGTTGCCGGCGTGATGATGGTTTTATCCCCTTGAGCAACCAGACTCCCTTGCTTCAAGAGGAAGAACTGATCGCCTAAGTCCAGTGCCTGATTGACGGAATGAAGCGAGATAAGGACACTGATCTTCTGCTGTTGGCTGATATCTTTCAGCTGGGCAAAGAAGGTCAGCTGGCTGGAAATATCCAAAGAGGAGTTCGGTTCATCCAAGAGCAGGAGTTTGGGTTCCTGAGCCAAAGCCCGGGCTAACGTCACCCGCTGACGCTGGCCTCCGGAAAGTTCGCTTAAGTTCTTCAGGGCAAGATCCTCGAGACCGAACGCCTGAATCTCTTGGCTGACCTTCTGAAGGTCAGCGTCACTGGGCCGGAAGGTGAAATAAGGAATCCGGCCGCTGAGGATGGCATCGAAGACCGTCATCTCACTGATTTCGGGACTCTGTGGGACATAACTGATCCGTTTAGCCCGTTCCTTCGGCGAAAGATACCGCAGGGCTTCGTTATCCAAAAGAAGATTGCCTTCCTGAAGGTCCAGCAAGGATGCCACCGCCTTCAGCAGCGTGGATTTGCCGGCGCCGTTGCAGCCTAAGAGAACACCGATCTTCCCCGAAGGCAGCGTCAAGGAGATATCCTTCAGTGCCCAAGGGCCTTGCGGTTTATAGCGGTAAGAAAGATGCTCTATCTCTAGCATAAGCTCGTACCCTCCCGTCTCCGGAAAATGATGATGAGGAAAACCGGAACACCTAAGATGGCCGTGATGGCTCCAACCGGCAGGGAAGTTCCCGGCAGGATCACCCGGGCCAAGGTATCCGCAAAGATCAAGGTAGCGGACCCCGTTAAGGCCGTGGCCGGAATCAGATACTTGTGATCCATCCCGATGACCCGCTTCATCAGATGCGGGGCAATGATGCCTAAGAAGCCGATCATTCCCAGAAGGGAAATGGAGACTGCGGTCATGAAGCTGGCCAGAAGAAGGGAAAGGAAACGGACCCTCTTAAGATTGACGCCTAAGCTGGAGGCAATGTCATCCCCGGAAAGCAAGGCGTTGTAATCCTTGGCCTGAAAGAGGAAAACTGCCAACGACAGGACTAAGGACACCAATAACAGAAGATTTCCCGGATAGGTTGCCCTTCCCAGATCACCGAAAGTCCAGTAAACGGCACTGGCCAACGTGGTATCGACTGCGAAGTACTGAATCAAAGTCGTCAAGGCCGTGAAGAGGGTACCGACCCCGATACCGGCAAGGATGACGGTTTCGGGGGAAAAGCGGATCACCCTAGCTAAACCAAGGATAATCAGCACGGAGCCAATCGCAAAAACAAATGAGAAAGTGGCAATGAGATAAGGATTCGATGATAAGCCCTGATCGTAGCCAGCCTGTGAGAAAACGATGATGGCGATATTGGCGCCGAAGACGGCAGCATTGCTGACGCCTAAGGTGGAGGGCGAGGCTAACGGGTTCCGCAGCGTTGTCTGCATAATCAGACCGCTGACGCCTAAACCGGCACCCGCCAATAAGGCCGCGATGATGCGGGGCAGCCGGATGGAATAGAGGATCCGGATGTTTGCCTCATCGCCCTGCCGGAAAAGAGCCTGCCAGGTTTCCACAAAGCCCAGCTGGCTGGACCCAGCAAAACAGGAAGCAACGAAAAGAACCAGCACAAGGCCTCCCAACAGAAAAAGGATGCCCCGTTTCTTGCTCGCTTTTCTATGATAGGAATCCAGCGTAGAATTGCCTGTGTTTCTCATACGGCTATTAAGGTAATTCTTTTCGGGATGAGTTGCAACAGATATGAAATATATTTTACATTTTTGTATCTATTATATTTTAATTTGAAAAACATATTGTTTGCTTTTGTCCTTTATATTAGAATAGGTTGTTCGTTTCAGGAGGCATTTATGGCCAACAGAAAAGAAGAGGCGACCATTGAGAGAATCAATCAGGCATTAGAAACATTGATCAAGGCGAAGAACTACAATGCCATCAACGTTTCCGACATCATCGAAACATCGGGCGTATCTCGCAGCACCTTCTATGCCCATTTCAAATCCAAGGACGAAGTCCTGGAAAAGATCTGCAGCCGGATTTTCGACCATGTCTTCTCCCATTCCCTGGAAAAGGAAGAGGATCATGACTTCTCCAAGACGGATGTCTTTGACTACGACCATATGATCACGCATATCTTCTACCATTTCCGGGACAGCAAAGAACTCATTCGGGCGATTCTTTCGTCTAGCGGCTCGCATCTGTTCCTGACGATTCTCTCCGAGAAGGTGACTCCTTTGATCAAGGCACTCATCCATAACGGTCTGGTCGGAGCCAAAAACGTGCCGGAAGAGATTGAGCAGGACCAAATCACCTCAAGCCTGGTGGAAATGCTGAAGATGTATTGCCTCGCTGACCGTAAGGAGACTCCAGAAGAAATGACCGCTTATTTCTTGACGATGTACGGCCTTAAAGCCTAGTCGCGTCCCGGCGGGAAGGCTATACTATTGAAAGGAGGAAAAACGATGCTTATCAACGAAGAAAACAATCTCAGTACCAATAACACGAAAACCTCCTCTTTGGGGACCGACAATACGGCTACCAGTGATGAGACGAAGACGAACTTCGACTATGTTTCCGGCGGCAAGACGGTCTATGCCCGGAACAAGAAAATCCGTTCCACGACCAAAACCATCGGCATCATCGCCACCATCTCGCTTTCGGCCTTATTGGGAGGCACCTTGATCGGCAATACCTTCATCGGATCCTTGCCCAGTGTCAGCGATGTCTCCTTTACCGGCCAGGGCAATACGATCGTCTATGCCTTCACGGTCAAGAATGACACCGGCAAAAAACTTTATCTTCTGGTAACGGAGAATGGGGAAGAGATTCTCCGGAATGATGTCTCCCTGTCGAACACCTACCAGGATACCTTGACGGGGCTTTCGTATTCGACCCAGTATCAGGTTTCTTTGCAGGCAACCAATGGGGTCGACTTCCGGAAGAACATTTATTCCGTTTCTGTGACAACTGGAGATAGCCGTGCCAAGTCGCTTAATCCGCATTTATCCATATCTTACGATGTTTGTAATGACGCCATTTGCTAGAAAGGAGTACCACCATCATGAGTGAAAACGAAACGAAAGAAAAGCAGGGGAATAAGATTGTCGGGAACCTGCCGGACTATCTTGAGAAGAATATCAAGGAAGCCAAGAAGATCAAGGAGATTGACCGGCAGGAACTGAAGAAGGCTTCCCGCCGTCAGAAGGCTGGCTTCATTGTGGCGGCCATCCTCTCGGCCTTGTTCATTGTAGCGGCCTTCCTGATCCTTTTCTGCCGTCAGGTTTTCGGCGATGAGGCTGCCAATGCCCTCTACGGCCAGAACAGTTCCGGCGAGTATTACCAAACCGGCTTCAGCTGGCTCTGGGAAAAAGCCGGCATCAAGCTGGTCGATACCCTAATCGTCATTGGCATCAGTTTACTTTTGATTTTTGTCGTAACGTCCTTCATCAAGGCCTTTTCCGGGCAGACGAAGAAATCCAAGACGGTCGGCTCCTTGGTGCGTTCCTGCTTCAAATACCTTGTCATCATCTTAGCCATTGCCTTTGTTCTTGGCATCTGGGGCGTGGATGTGGCCTCGATCATTGCCGGTCTGGGTGTCTTGACCCTGATCATCGGTCTTGGCTGTCAGTCACTGATTCAGGATGTCATCTCCGGTCTCTTCATCGTCTTTGACGATTACTTCTCCGTCGGCGATATGGTGATCATTGACGGCTTCCGTGGCACCATTGCCGATATCGGCTTACGGACGGTCAAACTGGATGATGGCTGCGGCGACATCAAGGCCATCACCAACTCCTCCATCAACACCTGCGTCAACCTCTCCAGGAGCCCGAACCTGATCATTGTCACGATGGATATCTCTTACAACGAAGACCTTGAGCATGTCGAGGGTGTCATTGCCCGGGAACTGCCGAAACTGAAGGCCCAGATTCCGCAGATGAAAGAGGGTCCCTGGTATAAGGGACTGGATAGCTTTGATAACTGTGGGCTGAATCTCTCCTTCATGTGCACCTGCAATGCGGAGGACCGTTTCCAGGTGAAGCGGGATTTCCAGCGCGACATCTATCAGTTCCTGACGGCCAACGACATCCTGATTCCCTATCAGCAGATTACCGTCAATCCTGAGGATCCGGAAAACCGCCAGCCTGCTACTGGCGAAGATAAGAAACTGGCCGCGCAGCTCAATCAGGCGAATCGTGCTTTGCCGGTAAAGGAAAACAAGACCCTTCTGCAACGGGCTAAGGAAAGCCTCGGAACGGACGATTTGCGGAAATAGTTTCCTTTTTGCCAGGACGAATCAAGTGGTTTCCCTTTTCATTAGATTATCTTTTATAATATACTTTATCTATTCCTAACCGTTTTTCCGTTGGGATAAGGAGGCATCCTATGGTCAAAGAAAAAAAGATGACCGTTGTCATCGGGTCCTCGCGTCTGGGGGCGGCCATTGCGTCCCTCAATTCGGATCAAGGCATCTATACCGCCATCATTGATGAGGACGAGCATTCCTTCCGAAAGCTCGACAGCAGCTATTCCGGTTTCAAGATCGTCGGCAATGCCACCGATGTCCGTGTTTTGGAAAAAGCCAGAATCGGCAATGCCACTGAAGTTGACCTTTGCACCGGGGATGACAACACCAACCTGTATTTAGCCTCGGTCGTCTTGAAGTTCTATCGGGTTCCCAACATCATCGTCCGTCTCCATGACGATACCAAGAAAATCCTGATTGATGATCCGCGCGTGACGTATATCACCCCGAGCTCCTTGTCATTCGGTATGTACAAGAATCTCTGGGATAAGGAGGGACAGCAATGAAAATATTGATCTGCGGCGGTAAAACCGAAGCCGACTTCGTCATCCGCTCCTTCCAGTCTCCCCATAACAAACTGGTCATCATGAACGATGACCCGCTGACAGCCAAGATCCTTTCGGAACAGAACGGCGTCGATGTCCTCGATACCGATCCCACCAAGATCTACTCGTTTGAAATCGCCGATGTCTATGGCTTTGACCTTGTCATTGCCCTGATGGAGAGCGATGCAGACTGCTATGTCTGCTGCAAAATTGCCAAAGAGCATTTCGGCATCAAGAAGGCCATCTGCACCGTCAGTGATCCGGACAACGTGGAAATCTTCAAGGCCCTAGGGATTGATTCCCCGATTTCGGGTTCCTATTTGCTGACCCAGCGGATCAAGGGCGAAAGCGACATCGAGAGCATCATCAAGACGTTGACTTTGGAAAACGATAAGATCGTCATCACCGAAATCAATGTCAAGAAGAATCTGGACTGCTGTGGCAAGTCGTTGATGCAGCTGAAGCTTCCAGACTATGCCAACGTCACCTGCATCTTCCGCAATCCGGAAGTCGTCATCCCTCACGGCAATACCATCATCCAGTCTGGCGATACCCTAGTCATTGCCAGTGCTCCGGATGATCAGAAGAAGCTGATCAAGTTCATTAAGAAGACCACCGATGAAAAATAACGATCCTAGCAAGAATCCTCAGACCAAGCCTACTGTGACGGCCAAGTCTTCGGATGCTGCTAACAAGGCCAAAAAGACTGCCCCTCAGGCTGTCCCTGCGGCCAATCAGCGACCCAGTCCGCACCAGCCCTCCAAGGGCGAAATCATGGCCTCCATCAAGGAAGCCACGGTCAAGGAAATCACCGAACTGGAACGGAAGCGGAAAAAGTCAAAAAACATCAAGCCTGAAACGACGGATCCTGTTTCGGGTCCGCGCCTCGTCTTGGGATATATTGGCGTTTTCCTCATCATGATCGGTGCCTTGTCCTTGCTTTCTTTGCTCGTGCTGGTTAATCCGGCCATTGGAACCAATTTCTATACCGGAAAAGAAGTCAGCACTTGGGCCAAGGAAGCTTTGTACTGGTGGGTCATCGTTGTTCCGGCGGCCTGCTCTATGGTTGTCGGCTTCCTGTTCTATCTCAACATCCATCACCGCAAGAAGGCCCGACTGAAGGGGATGGAAGATATCATCCTGGTGTTCACCGTCTGGGTGTCTGCCATTTTAATCTATGCGGCGCCATTCCTGCTTTCACACTATGTCAATCCGGAGCTGAACTTCACTTTTACTCAGGCTGTCTTTGAATCCACTTCAGGTCTGACGACCACAGGTCTTTCCGTGATGGTCACCGATGACCTCCCCGCCATTCTGCTTTTCCATCGTTCCTTAGCCAACTTCGTCGGCGGCGTCGGCTTGGTGCTGATTTTAACCAGTGCCGTTGCGGACCGTTCAGGACTGAACATTTATCTTTTGGAAGGCCATAACGACCAACTGCTGCCGAACCTGATGAAATCGGCACGGATGATCTTCATCATCTATTCCGCTTACGTCCTTGTGGGCGCCATTGCCCTGATGATCTGCGGCTGCTCTCCGTTAGATGCCATCTGCTTTGCCATGGCGGCTGTCTCAACAGGCGGCTTAGCCAGTCACTCCGAGTCGGCTGCCTGGTTCGAGACCAATCTTCCTTATGCCAACAGCGTGGCCATCGAAGTGGTGCTGATTGTCCTGATGGTCCTGGGCATGACCAACTTCGTGATTCATTTCTATCTCTGGCGGGGCAAGTTCAAGAAAGCTTTCTCCCATTATGAATTTTTGGTGTTCGTTGGCTTGATGATCGTTGTCTATCCTTTCATGGTCTATGGCATGACTGAAGCTTATCGGCCGTTTAATACGACTGCCTTAGGCGCCGTCGGCGATGGCTTCCGGCATGGAACGTTTGAGTTTGTCTCCGCCCTATCGACGACCGGCTTCTGCTCCTTGGATCCGACCATCTTTAGTGAAGCCTATTCCAATCTGCCGGCCATGGCACTCTTCGCCTTCATCATTCTGATGACCATCGGCGGACAGAACGGTTCCACTTCCGGCGGTCTTAAGCAGAGCCGTCTGGCGCTCTTCTTCCTCAACATCAAATGGTATGTGGAGCGCAGCGTCACCCGCACGGAGATGGTGCGGACCCATTATGTCTACCGCTTAGGTGAGAAGGTTCCGGTTCAAGATGAGGAAATCAAGGAAGCCAGCAACTACATCGGCCTTTATTTCGGCGTGGCTTTCCTTTCCACGATTGTCTTAACTTGCTATGGCGTTTCCGAGGGGGCTCCGTTCAGTTTCAGCGACGGCTTAGACCCGTACTCCTTGACTTCCAGCTTCTTTGAGACCATCTCCTGTCTGAGCGGCGTTGGCGCCAGCGGCGGTCTGACTACCTTTGCCAACAGCCATCAGCAGTGGGGTGCCTTATGGACCGAGATCGTGATGATGTTTGCCGGCCGTTTGGAGGTCACGATTTTCTTCATCACCATTGCCCGCGGCATCCGGCTTTTCTCTTCCCGCAAGAACGTCTATCCTGGCAAGGATAGAGTCAGTAAATCCTAGAGGCTGACTTCATATGGATACTGGAACCCTGGAAGACTACCTCTCTTGGCGTGGGGATCTCTCCTTTAGCGAGAAACCTTTTAATGAGGTCGATAACCTCATTTTCTGCTATCTTTCGTATGCTGCCCTCAAAGGATTAGCCAAAGAGGACGAAAACGAGAAGGGACTGACCTTGAAAGAGTATGTGGAACGGCTGATGGCCAAAGGCGGCTATAAGACCAACCTGGATATCTATGCCTCGGAGTCCTTTCTGAAGAAGGCAGCGGCCAGCCGGCGTTTCGGGCCGGTCATCCTCAAGGACTATGTCGATATCACCGATACCCTGACCTCCATTCAGTTCTCGGCCGTCACGTTCCAGTATCTTCCCAAAGCCAGCTACATCGCTTTTCGGGGCACCGATGACACGACCATCGGCTGGAAAGAGGACTTCATGATTTCTTACACCAAGGTCCGGGCTCAGGACATGGCGTTAGAGTATCTCAAGAACCATCTGTATCCGGGCCACCAGGATCAGGTCGGCGGCCATTCCAAAGGCGGAAACCTTGCTTTGTATGCGGCCTCGTTGCTTCCGGATGAACTCTTGGAGCGGCTGACGGCGATTTATCTTAACGACAGCCCGGCCAGCTGCCCCGAAGTCTTAGACCCCCACACTTTCGACCATCTGCAGGACAAACTGGTCCGGATCCTTCCGGAATATTCCGTCATCGGCATGCTTTTCCATTTTCCGGTCAAGCATGAGCAGATTGTCTCCTCCTATGCCAAAGGTCTCAATCAGCACGACCTGACGACCTGGGAAGTGAGAGCCGACGGGCTGGTTGCCGCTAACGGACTGGATCCCGAAGCCAAGAGCATCGATACCGCCATCAGCGGCTGGCTCACCAACATGACCTTATTGCAGCGGGAGAAGTTCAGCCACGATCTGTTCTCAATCATGACTCTCGACGGCAAATTCAAGACTGTCTCGGCTATCCGTAACCAAGGCCTCAAGGCCTTGCAGGCTGCCTTGATCCAGCTGGCCTTAAAGGATCCTTCGACCCGGGCCACCATGGTCCGGCTTCCGCTCACGGTCGTCTTCGGTCAGCGCATCATGGGACTCCGTCATCATCGGCCGATTGAGTTTCTGATGAACAACTCTCTTCCCGCCGGTGTTATCATTCTGGTCATCGGATTGCTTTTCCTCTTTGTTCCCAAAGAAGCGGTCCCGATTTTGATTCTTACCCTGCTTAGCATTGCCACACTAGCGCAGCTGGTTTTCCTGATTTATCTGCTGTTTCTCTCCCACTGGCATTTTGAAACCCAGCTGATGCGAATCTATCTGTTGATTGTGCTGATCGTCTTCACTGTCGCCATGTACATCAATCAGGATATGCTGTCTGTTTTCTCCTCGATTGTCTTTGGCACGTCCTGCCTGATTTTCTCCTTCTCCATCTTCGGCAAGGTGCCTTCCTATTCCCACCGCAAGGATTACTTCATGGTGGTCTGGTCCATCTTGGAAAGTCTGGCCGTTCTGACGGCGGGCATCTATTTCATCGTCGCCAGCGGCTACTCCGTGGACGTCATCAATTCGTTGATGGGCTATCTGGCCATCGGCGTCGGTGCCTTCCTCATCGTCTTAGGCCTGGCCCAGGTCCTGCACGAGAAGAAGACCTCCGCTAAGGAATAGCTCTCTCTCACCCGAAGGGTGGTTTCTTTTCTTTCTCAAATAACGTAAAATCATTAGCAACAAATCCCATCTTCTCCTGAAGGAGGACATTAGTCATGGCTGAAAACAATCCCAAGCTGAAGCCCGTCAAACGTCATCATCCGGTCCGGAATACGATCATCATTCTTTTGGTGGTGCTGATTCTGCCGGTGCTGGTTCTTTATATTCTGATCTTCGATACCAGTTTCAAGAAGTTTGTCGGAGATGACAGCCTCGCGATTGCCGATGTCATCTTGCGGGAAGCCAACATTGGCCTGGATGACACCAAGGATACCGGCATGATCTCGGTGGCTCTCACCCAGGATGATCTCAATGAGATGCTTTATCTGACCAGCAAGAGCACGACCTCGACGGCTTCCACGACCTTCGCCACAAGTGACAGCAGTGCCTCGACGGCTAGCTCCAGTTCTACCAGTACGGCGACTGCCTCGACAGCCAAGAAGAGTCTGGTCACCCTCCAAGGCGTGAAAGTCACCATCAACAGTGACTCCTACACCTTTGAAGTCGGGGCCACCATGCCGATGCTGACTACCAAAGCGACGTTGATCACGAAGCTCAGTGAGACCGATACCGCCTTCGTCTTCACCATCACCAACATCAAGCTCGGCCATCTCGGCGGACTGGATACGCTGGCCAGCTCCGTGGCGTCCAACTTTGTCAGCGACAGCTCCTTGAATTCCTCCTTCGCCTCGGCCGGTCTCCATATGCAGGCAACCCTGAAAGAGAAGAAGATCACCTATGATAAGGCGACCCTGATGGATGATATCCAGGCGATGGCCCTCAAGGGCAGCAGCGAGAAGGCAAGCCTTCCCTTAGCCGCCGTCAAGGACTTCCTGACGGGCGGGCTTCTGAAGCTCTCCTTCTATGATGACCAGGCTCTCAAAGCCAACATCGACCTCTCCCCGTTAGCCACTAACCCCACTTACGTCACCGATGACAAGCGTCTCAACCTCGACTTCAGCTCCTACCGGGATAAGCTCGTCTCGCTTCTGGATAACGGCATCATCGACAGCCAGGACAGCCATGACCGGGATACCTTCGCTTATCTTCTCATCGGCTACCCCAATTCCGGCGATGAGATCAAGCAGTACATCGCTGACAAGGACTTCTCTTCCATTGGCATCACCAACAAGGAAACCTACTTAGGCCTCAACCTCACCACGACCAACAATGTCGGCAATCTCATTGCCTCCGGCTTAGCCGGCCTGACGGCAGGCTCGGCCAACATCACCCTCACCGAGGACTTCGCCAACGATATCTTCAAGACCTTAGGCATCATCGGCAACAATTTCGTCCTGACCAGCAAGAAGACGGCCACCACCTATAAGTCCAATTACATCGCCGTCGATAACTTCTTCGTCAACTTCCTGGATGACAAGCTCTATCTGACCGCTGGTCTATCCATCAACGGCTATGAGACCAGCTTTGCCATTCCGGCCACCAAGAAAGAGAAGACCCAGTACGGAATGATCCTGGATATCACCGATGCCTACTACGGAACCCACTTCTTAAGCAGCGACCTCAAGGATGTCCTCTATCCCTTGATCGAGGATGCCTTAGGCTCCACCGGCTGGATGAGCATGGACAGCGAGAAGAAGGAATTCGTGATCGACTTTGCCAACTACTTCAAAGCCAATCCTCTGATCCAATCCGTCGATGTCAGCCTGAAAGGCAGCTCCCTTGCTGATGAAGGAGCCATCGCCATCACCGCAAACTTCGGACTTTGAACCCGAAGAAAAAAGGCTGTCTCGTCCTGAGGCAGCCTTTTTGTATTGTCCGAATTACCGCTCTTCCCGGAAATAACTGAGACCGAGGCTTTCCGGGGGCTGATCATCCTTCTTCTTCCGTAAGGAGTTGATGATGAGGATGATGATCGTCACCAGATACGGCAGGACCTGCATCATCTCGGTGAAACCGGTGAAGGCCTTGAAGGAGAAAATGGACGGCAGATAGTTGTAAGCCCAGAAGAGCAGACCGAATAACGGCGCTCCCCAGATCAGATGACGTGGCTTCCAGGAAGCGAAGATGACGAGAGCCACCGCCAGCCAGCCGATGGACTCGATATTGTTGTTGGTGGACCAGGAGGCATTGGAGAAAGTGAAGACATATGCCATCCCGCCGACCCCGCAGAATCCGCAGCCCACCAAAGTGGCCAGATATTTGTATTTGACGATGTTGATGCCGGCACTATCCGCAGTGGACGGCGATTCGCCGACCGCCTTGAGATTGAGACCCGGACGGGTGAAGTTCAGGAACAGCGTGACTAAGATGATGACAAACAAGGTTAAGTACGTCATGAAGGAGTAGTTGAAGAGGAGCTTTCCGGCAACGCCGAGGTCTTTCAGGCCGGCAATGCCGGAATTGAAGACATCCGTCGCCACCTGGATGCGGCCGTTCTTGCCGGCGACCCAGCTAAGGAACACGCCGAAGCCGACACCGAACGAGGCAATGGCCAGTCCCATCACGTTCTGATTGGCCTTGAACGTGACACACATCACGGAATAGATGAGCCCGAAGAGCGCCCCGACGGCAAAGCTGCTGGCTAAGGCAATGATGGCAATCAGGATCTGCTGCCCTAAGCCGGGCGTCAGCCCGATGCCGCTGGCATACTGGTAGACACAGTAATAGCTGACAAAGCCGGCCAGATACATGATGCCGGGAACGCCTAAGTTCAGATGGCCGGCCTTCTCGTTGATGGTTTCACCCATGGCGGAGATGGCTAAGACCGTGCCATAGACAACGGCGGAAATGATCCAGCCAATCAGGTTTGTTGTATTCATTAGCAAGCCTCCTTGGAAGACGGATCCGAGAGTCCTGCCGTCAGTTCATTCGTCCGCTTATGCGGGTCAAGCTGGGTGACAATTTTATAGTTGGTGAAGAACTCGCTTAACATGATAGCCAAGATGATGATGAAGACAATCGCCTCAGCCGAGTACTCGTTGATATTGGAGGAGTAATTGACGTTGGAGAGGTTACGGGCACCCTTGTTTAAGAAGATGATCAGGGAGCTATAGCCAACCATCGCAATCGGATTGAAGTGGCTGAGCCAGCAGACAATGATGGCGGTAAAGCCATAGCTGCCGCCGGTCGTGGCCGAGATGATATGCGAGAAGTTGGAGACATAGAAGAATCCGACAATGCCACAGAGCGCACCGCTCAGGGCCATCGTCCGGCGGATCACATGGCGGACGGCAATGCCGGTATAACGGGCCGTCTGGATGCTGTCGCCGACGACCTGAATCTCATAGCCGTGTTTGGTATAGCGAAGATAGACTGTCATCAGTCCCACCAGGATCAGAACCAAGATCAGCGGCAGCAAGGCAGCCTGGTTAGCCAGATACGGAAGCCAGCCGACCTGATCGGAGAGATTGATGTTCCGCATCGAGGAGGCCGAGCCTTTCCAGATGTTGTAGCAGAGGGTGACGATCAGAACGGCAATGTAGTTCATCATCAAGGTGAAGAGGGTCTCGTTGGTATTGAACTTGGCCTTGAAATAGGCCGGTATCCAACCCCAGAGTGCACCCGCCAGCATTGAGCAGACAATGGCCAAGGCAATGATGACGCCGCTGCTGCAAATGCCATGCAGATAGATCATCAGCACGGCGGTCACCAAGCCACCCATGAGGAGCTGTCCCTGGGCGCCGATGTTCCAAAACTTCATCTTATAGGCCGGGGTCAAAGCAAGGGCGATGGCTAAGAGAATCACAATCTCCTGAATGGCTGACCAGAGGCGGATGGTGCTTAAGCCCGTCGAAGTCACCTGGAAGGTTCCCTCAATCAGGTACTTGAAGGCAACAAACGGATTCTTGCCGCTGACGGCCCAAAGATAGAGAATCGTGATGACAACCGCCACTCCGAAGGCAACAAGGCCATGGATAAGGCCGGTCTTCCAGGTGGTGTTGTTTTTCTTGACGATGCGGAACAGAGGGTCGTGTTTGGTGGTAGTTTTCATGTTATTTAGCCTCCTTGGTCTGCACAGTCGACATCAAGGCACCGATGGTCCGTTTATCCGTTTTCCGGGTATCGACGATGCCGGTGACGTGTCCATCACAGAGCACCATGATGCGGTCGGTCAGGGCCAGCAAGACATCCAGATCCTCACCGACATAGACCACGGCAACGCCTTTCTTCTTTTGCTCGTTGAGAATGTTATAGATGACATACGAGGTGTTGATATCCAAGCCTCTTGTGGCGTAGGCGGTTAATAAGAGACGGGGCGAGGAAGCAATCTCACGGCCAACCAGAACCTTCTGGACATTGCCGCCGGAGAGTTTGCGGACCGGGGTATCCAAAGAAGGCGTCAGAACGGCTAACTCATCCTTGACTTTTACAGCCGTCTCATGAGGCTTCCGTGTTTCCAAGAAGGGAGTGTTTCCTTTTTCGTAGCTGCGGAGCAGCATATTGTCGGTCATGCCCATGTCTCCGACGAGACCCATGCCAAGCCGATCTTCGGGGACGAAGGCCAGCCGGACTCCTAACCGCTTGATGGCTTTGGGAGTCTTGCCGACCAGTTCATTGACTTTGCTGCCTTTATCCAGGAAAAGAATGGAGGAACCGGACTGGGATTTCTGTAAGCCGGAGATGGCTTCCAGAAGGGCCTTCTGTCCGGAGCCGGAGACACCGGCGATGCCTAAGATCTCACCGGCATAGGAATCAAAGGAGACATTGTCGAGGGTCTTCACGCCTTCCTCGTCATAGGTGGTTAAGTTCTTGACTTCCAGGACTTTTTCTTCATAAATCGGAGCGGAACGGTCAATCTTGAGATCAATATGCTCGCCAACCATCAGATCGGTTAAGATGGCTTCCGTGGCATCCTTGGTCTCAATGACCTTGGCGACTTCGCCTTTCCTTAAAATTGCGACCCGATCGGAAAGGGAGAGGACCTCGTTGAGCTTATGGGTGATGATGACCACGGCTTTGCCGTTGGCCTTCATCTGCCGCAAGACCTCAAAGAGTTTATCGGATTCCTGGGGTGTCAGCACGGCGGTCGGCTCATCGAGAATCAGGGTATCCACGCCCCGATAAAGAAGCTTGATGATTTCCACCGTCTGCTTCTGGCTGACGGACATGTCATAGACCTTCTGCCGGGGATTGATGCTGAAGCCATACTTGGTGGCAATCTCGCTGACCTTCTTGTCGACCTTCTTGAGGTTGACCATAAAACCTTCCCTCAGTCCGAGGATGATGTTCTGGCTGGCAGAGAAGACATCGACCAGCTTGAAATGCTGATGCACCATGCCGATGCCATGATCGTAAGCATCCTTTGGCGAAGCAATCGTGACCTTTTTGCCATTGATGTCAATCTCACCGCTGTCAGGATAGTAAATGCCGGCAAGCATATTCATCAAAGTGGTCTTGCCAGAGCCGTTTTCTCCTAAGACAGAAAGGATTTCTCCAGGCTTAATCGTGAGAGATACGTTCTTATTCGCCTGAATGGTTCCAAAGGATTTGCTGATGTTCTTCAGTTCAATCGTGTTACCCATGTTGGTTTCCTTTAAAAGACAAACGGGAGAGCGGCCTTCGGGCTGCTCTCCCACAACTTTGACGCTAGAAAGAAACGGATTAGTTCAGCCAAGTGACGCCATCGATGATAGCGCCAAAGTACGGAGCCGAACGGACGACGGACTCTTCGATGTAGGAAGTGGTGCCCGAAGTCTTGACGGTCTCTAAGGTATCACCCTTATGGACCTGGACAGGCGTACCGGTCGACCAATCATAATAGGAGAAATCAACCTTATCGGAAGTGACGTGACCAGTGGTATCCGTGACGATGGTGTCGCCATTGGCAGCCTTGGTCTTGGCGATATTCTCAGCACTGACCGTGAACTTGGAAGTATCGAAGACATGGAGCGTGCCAGCCTTGATACCGGCAATAGCAGTATCAACGGCAGCCTGAGTACCGGAAGCAACGCCAGGTCCTAAGGTCGTGATGGCAACAGCGTCATCGTTATAACCCTTAGCCCAATCGGTAGCGACGTCAGCACCCGCGATCTTCTGGCTGAGAGCATACTCATAGTACTTTTCCCAGTTGTTGGTAGCGGAAGTCAAGGCAGCATGAGGAGCGGCCGAAAGCATATCGATGTTGTAGCCGACAGAATAGCAGACCTTGCCAGCGTTGAGAAGCGTTTCAACGGCTTCCGGAGCACCGGTGGAATCAGCATGCTGTCCGATGAGGACGCAGCCAGCATTGACCAAAGCAGTCGCAGCCTGGCCTTCAGCATCATGATCATACCAGGACGAAGTGAACTGGACGGACATGGCAACCTTATCGGAACCGAAACCGGCCTTGACACCCTGATAGAAGGAGGTCATGCCAGAGATGACTTCGGCGTACTTATAAGCGCCGACATAGCCGATCTTGACATTGCCATCGGCATCCATACTGGTGGTAGGAATCTTGTTGGCATCCTTGAGCTCCTTGAGCTTGAGGCCGCCGACCAGACCGGAGACATAACGGGCTTCATAGATGTTGGTGAAGGCATTCTTGTAATTGGTTAAGCCGGAGATAGCGGCATAATCGCCGGTATCTGCGACAAAGGTGACGTTCGGATACTTCTTGGCAGCGGCATAGGTGTAATCCTGATGGCCGTAGGAATTGGTGAAGACGATGGAAGCGCCGTTGGAGACGATTTCATCGCAGTTGGTAGTGACAGCATCAGTCTCACCGATCTTATTCTTGATGATAAGGTTAGCATCCGGGATGCCAAGCTTCTTGGCAGCAGCCTTGAAGCCGTCAATATGAGCCTTCGAATAGGTTTCCTGTTCATCGCCGACATTGATCAAACCAGCCTTCAGCGTGAAAGCAGCAGTCGAAGCGGAGGCGGAGGTAGAAGCAGCAGTCGAAGTGGTTTTGGTGCAGCCGGACATAGCTAAAACAGCTAAACCCATCACTGCAAGACTCATCAGACCCTTTTTCATGTGTTTTTCTCCTTTATGGTCTGTGTCGAAGTGACTTTCAGGCCTGACAGGAGGAAATCTCTGCTTTTTATAAATAAATCAAAAAAATGAAAAAAAGGTGTTTTGAAGTTGATTTATTCGTAGTGCTGGCTTATGGGCCACAGCGTAGAGACTCCCCGCCAATCCGGGTGATTATACGAATAGTCGCTTCAACGACAGCTCGATTATAGCAAAGCCAACCCGTGTGAAAGGTAGCAAAAAATGACAAAAGAGGGATGAAAGCGGTAACAGGAAAGTCGAAAACTGACCTCCCTCTTTTTCTCAAAAAGCCGATGATTCCTTGCCTTTTCAAAACACTATATATAAGGATGGTCTTCTTTCTTGCTGACGATTAACGTATAATCAAGGGACATGAGAAAACAAACGAAATCCTTCAAGGAACACTACCGAAAAATCTATGAATATTCCCACCGGAGTCTTTTGGCGTTCCCGGACGACTACGTCGTCTTGGATCTGGAGACGACCGGACTGGATCCCGTCGAGGATACCATCACCGAGATCGGCATGGTCCGGGTCCGCAATCAGCAGATCGTCGCCAACTATAGCCAGTTGGTGAAGCCGGAGAAAGAAATCTCCGCCTACATTGAGAAGAAGACCGGCATCACCAACGAGGCAGTCAAAGACTGCCCGGAAGTCTATGATGTCCTTTCCGATGTTTTAGCCTTCATCGCTAATGATCCGGTCGTCGGACACAACATTCCCTTCGATATGTGCTTCCTCAATCAGGCCCTCTATCCGGACAAATGTTCCAATGCCTTCATCGATACCTATCCCATCTGCAAAGCTCTGGTCCCCAAGGTAAGGCACCGGCTCAGTGACCTGGTGAAGTTCTTTGAGATTCATGATGATCTCGGGTATCACCGGGCGTTAAGCGATGTGATCCATACCCAGAAGGTCTTTGAAGCAATGAAGAAGGTCATCCGGGAGCAGTTTGGTTCCTATCAGGCCTTCATCGACCATCCCAAAGCGGCCTTGACTGCCAAAGGACTGCCGTTGACCTATGCCTATTCGGATTCGGTCAAGAATCCGTATACGGTTTTGGAAGGAGACCATGTCTTCTCCAACCACAGCGAAATCGATGTGAGAGACTTAACTCCCCACTATGATGCCATTAATGAAGAGGCCTTAGACAAGGCGTTTCTTTATGATGAGAAGACCTTGAAGGACCATCCCGAAGAGCGGCTGATCTTAACCCGTATCCAGGAGTATCTTTTCTCAAAGCATACCCATCTTTCCGAGAAGCAGCGGAAGGATTCGAAAGCCTGTCTCTGTCTGGGTCCGATGGACGTCAAGGACTGGCTTAATTATCAAAAGGCCGGCATAGCGTCCTATCAAGCCAAGGATGTCTTAGCTTTCATCGAAAACAAGACGGCTTCCCCGAAGAAATGATAGAATACGTCCGTTAGTAAGGAGGATTCCTTATGGAGAGAATAAAAGTCATTCAGGACTATCTCCAAGCCCAGGGCTTGGATGCCTGGATCTTAGTCGACTACGAAAACAGAAATAAGACCTTAGTCTCCTTTGTCGGAGAGAAGATGCTGACCCGGAAGATTCTGATGGTCTTCCCTAGAACCGGCAAGCCGTATCTGATCACCCATCTGATCGATACCGTGTTTTTAAAAGATCCGGAGGTCTTACGTCAGTTCGATCTCCACGTCTACAAGACCTGGAAGGAGATGCTGGCCTACGAGAAGAGCGATTTCAAGGATTACAAGAAGGTGGCCATGGATATCTCCGAGGACGGTCTCTTGCCTCGGATTGCTTTGGCCGATTACGGCTCGGTCGACTTCATCAAGTCGTTAGGCATCCAGGTCGTCACCAGCGGTGACATCCTGGAACGCTTCTCGGCCGCCTATGATGAGAAAGCCCATGAAGGCCAGGTCTGGGCCTGCAAGAAAGCTCTGGAGATCAAGGACGAAGCCTTTGCGCTGATTAGGAAACTCGTCCTTGAAAAAGGCGAGACGGATGAGTATACGATTCAGAAGTTCATCTGCGACCGGTTCCATGAAGAAGGCATGGTCTATGACGATGCCGCCATCGTGGCCGTCAATCACAATGCCTCGAACCCTCATTACGGACCGACGGAAACCATCCATTCTCCAATCAAGAAAGGGGACAGTGTCCTCATCGATATGTGGGCTAAGCCGGATAAGCCAAACGGGGTCTACGCCGATATCACCTGGATGGGCTATGTCGGTGAAGAAGTACCGGAAATCTATCAGCAAAGATTCGCTATCTTAAGGGAAGCGGTCGATAAAGCATTTGCTTTCATCAAAGAGAACTTGCCAAAGCGGCGGGTTGAGGGCTGGGAAGTCGATGACGTCAGCCGTGGGGTCGTGGAAAAGGCTGGCTATGGCGAGTACTTCACACACCGCACCGGTCACAATATCGCCATCGATGTCTCCCCGCATGGTCCGGGTGTGAATATTGATAATTACGAGTCGCATGATACCCGGGAGATCATTCCCCATATTTCCTTTTCCTTGGAACCGGGAATCTATGCTCCTGACTTTGGCATGCGGTCGGAAACCGATGTCTACATCAACGCCGACCAGATCCCTGAGATGGTGGGCGGAAGACAGGAAAAGGTTATCGCTATTTTGAAGAAATAAGCCGTGGCAAAAAAAGGTTTTGGAGATGAAATAGTTGCTTTGGTTTGGTAGGTTTGTTTCCCAATTTTAGATATTTTTTTGATTTGGGAAATTAATGGCTTAACCAATCCGCAATGTCAATAACCCGAACTCCTTCGTATTGATACTCGGGATGACGGGTACGGGCTATGAGCACTTTCGGATAGGCATCTTTGATGGCAAGAAGGGGTGTCACTTCTCTTGTGAAAGTTTTGGGAATAGAAATATCATCGCTGACTTGGAAATAGGTTTTTGATCCTTCTTTGACAGCCACAAAATCAATTTCCTTTTGGTAAAGCACCCCGACATAAACCTCATAACCTCGCCGCATCAATTCCAGGGCGACCAGGTTTTCGTAAAGATGGCCATAGTCCGGTTTCCTTGTCCCGAGAATGGCAAAACGGAAGCCTAAATCCGAAAGATAATATTTCTTATCGGATTCAAGGTATCGTTTGCCGGCAATGTCATACCGGGCACACGGGTAAAAGAGAAAGGACTTGCAAAGATCATCCAAATAAGTGCCTACGGTTTTGTTATTGGTCTGAAAACGATTGTTCGTTAGGGTATTGCTGATGTTGCGGATGGAAGTCTTGCTCCCGATATTATCCATCAAAAAATCAATGACCATATTGAGCAAGACTTCATTCTCAATGCTGAATTTCTTCACAACATCCTTGGCGATGTTGGTGCGTACAATGCCTTCCAGATATTTTCTAGCATCCTGGGGATTGCTATAAAGGTAAGACCCTGCCATTCCGCCTTTGGCAACATAATTGTCAAAGGAAGAAGTGAGGTCCGTGCTAGGGTAATAAAGCAGGAATTCTTTGAAGGAAAAAGGAAAAACATGAAGTTCAAAAGTTCTTCCTCCGAATAGAGTTGCCAAATCACTGGAAAGCATAAAGGCATTGCTCCCAGTCAGATAAATTTCAAAATTGCCTTCGTCCAAAAGGGAGTTGATGGTCCTTTCAAATCCCGAAGATTCCTGAATTTCATCTACAATCAAGTAGTTTTTTCTGCCTTTGGCAACGTGGGCGTTGGCAAAGTCATAAAGTTTGTCACCATCAAGCAAGTTCTGATATTGTTTCAGGCGGAGATTGATGCGAACGACATTGGCAGCAGCATCTTTTTGCGCCAGGCTTTCGGCAAAAGCATCCATCAATTTGGATTTACCAGAGCGACGGATTCCAGTGATGATTTTCACATCAGGCGTTCCCTTAACCCGGTTAAGCTGATTGAGATAGTCTTCTCTTTGAATCAATTTCATCGTAACAGTCCTTTCAATGATTATATTCCTCCATTTCCCAATTTCAAATATTTTTTTGATTTGGGAAATTGAAAATGAAGATTATTCTTGTCAGAGATATCTCTCCATTTTTCTTGGGATTATCTCCGTACTCGTTTAAAATAGAAGAGGTTAGCAAGGAGGAAGGACAATGAAAGTCTTACTGATCAACGGATCACCGCATGAAAAGGGCTGCACCGCTACGGCTTTGGATGAAGTGGCTAAGATTCTTTATGAGGAAGGCATTGAAACCGAGACCGTCTGGCTTGGCACCAAGCCGATTTCCGGCTGTCTTGCCTGTGGCAAATGCAAGACGTTGAAGTGCTGCGTTCTTCCGGACATCGTCAATGAGGTGGCGAAGAAGCTGGATGACTGCCAGGGCATCATCGTCGGTTCTCCGACTTATTATTCCGGACCTTCCGGACAGCTGTGCTCCTTCCTGGACCGGCTCTTCCATTCCGCGTCCGCTAAACTGAGAGGCAAGGCCGGGGCGTCGGTTGTTTCCTGTCGGCGGGGCGGAGCAAGTGCCAGCTTCGAACGTCTGAATCAGTATTTCCTGATGACCAACATGTTCGTCATCGGCTCCCAGTACTGGAATCAGGTCCATGGCAATACGCCTGAGGAAGTGAAGAAGGATCTCGAAGGCTTGCAGACGATGCGGACCTTAGCCCATAACATGGCTTATTTCCTCAAATGTCAGGAAGCCGGAGAAAAAGCCGGCATCCAGCGGGATAACAGTGAAGCCAAGATCCATACCAACTTCATCCGCGAAGACGACTGAGGAAGAAGGGTTATGAAAAACATATTGGTGATTACCGGAGCCAGCTCCGGGATGGGGAAGGAATTTGCGCTGCAGATCACAAAGAAAGTCAAAGCCGATGAAGTGTGGGTGATGGCTAGGACTTTGGATAAGCTTGAAGAGCTGAAGACCATCCTGCCATTGCCGGTTGTTCCGATTGCCATTGATCTCTCCGATATGGCGGCCATCCAAGCCATCTATCTTAAAAAGCTGGAAGAGGAGAAGCCCAACATCCTGATCTTAGCCAACTTCTCCGGCTATGGTCTTTTCGGTCATGTGGAGACTATCGATACGGATAAGCTGCTCAATATGGTCGATCTGGATGTCAAAGCCGACCTGGCGTTGATCAATGACTCTTTGCCTTACATGAAAGAGGGAAGCAAGATACTCAATCTGATCTCGACGGCTGCCTATCAGCCGATTCCGTATATCAACGGGTATGCGGCGTCGAAGGCCTTCATGCTCTCCTACTCCCTGGCGCTCAACGAAGAACTGAAATACCGCAAGATCCATGTCTTGGCCGTGACGCCGTTCTGGGTCAGGACCAATTTCTTCAAGCGGGCCATCGACCCCAAGACCAAGATGGTCGTCACTAAATACACGGCCATGTATGATCCTAAGAAAGTAATGGCCAGGGCCATCCATGATCTATATACCCATAAAGCCATCAGCTGCTATGGGTTTGTAAACCGCTTTCAGCGGATGATGGTAATGATCTTACCAAAGTCGGTGGTCATGCATTACTGGATGAGGCAGCAAAAGTTAGACGGCACACCGGAAATGAGGAAATAGCAACTTATGTCTCTAATCAACGATATCGAAGCCTACAAGCCGTTAGACGAACAGGAGGAGAAGGACAAAGCCCTGATTCTCAACGCTCTCAGAAACGAACCGGATATCTTCACCCGGAAGAATACGATCTGCCATATGACGGCCTCTGCCTGGGTGGTCAACAAGGACTACAGCAAAGTGCTGATGTGCTTCCATAACATCTACCACAGCTGGAGCTGGCTGGGCGGACATGCCGACGGAGAAACGGACCTTCTTTCCGTGGCTTTAAGGGAAGTCAGGGAAGAAAGCGGCGTGACCGACATTGTGCCGGTCAGCACGGCTATTTTCTCCTTGGAATCCTTGACCGTGGACGGACATATCAAGCACGGCGAGTACGTCTCCAGCCATCTTCATCTCAATGTCACCTATCTGCTGATGGCCGATGACAAGGATCCGCTTTTCGTCAAAGCCGATGAGAACAGCAAGCTCGGCTGGTTCACGCCCGAGAAAGCCTTGGAGGCTTCCAGTGAGCCTTGGTTCAAGGAGCATATCTACAGCAAGCTGAATGCCAAAGTGAAGGACTTGCTTTCCAAGTCTTCAAAATAAAGGGCTCCTCTTTTCTTTTCCGGCGCGAGTGGTTTAAACTAAAGCTAATCGCTGATACGGAAAAAAGGAGGACCGTGTATGAAAGTCCTAGTCATCTCGTCGAGTCTGAGGACAGGGAGCAATTCGGAGACCTTAGCCCTGTCGTTTGCCAAAGGCGCTCAGGACAAAGGCTATGAAATGAACTTTGTCTCTCTGAAAGGGAAGACGCTGCGCTTCTGTTTAGGGTGTCTTGTCTGCCAGAAGACCAAGACCTGTGTCCAGAAAGATGATGCCTCCGCCTTAGTCGCCCTGATGAAAGAGGCGGATGTGATTGCCTTTGCCTCGCCGGTCTATTACTACGGCATCAGCGGACAGCTGAAGACCTTATTGGACCGTTCCAACCCACTGTATACCGATGACTATCATTTCCGGAAGATCTATTTCATCGGGTCCTGCGCCGAAAACGAAAGACATACCGTCGACCGGGCCAAGGAGCAGATCTTAGGCTGGGTGGACTGCTATGAAAAGGCGAAGCTTGTCGGCGTCGTCTATGGCATCGGCCTGGAAGATCCTAACAGCATTGCCAACGATACGAAGACGATGGATGAAGCCTACCGGCTCGGGAACAGCATAACATAGTTTCTTTTTAAACTAAGGAAAAATATTAGATGACCATTTATATTACTCTAGAAAAGTCGTCACCCATACCTGAATGGAAACGATAAAAGAATTGCATAATAGAAAACAGGGTAATATAATAAAAGTGGTAGATCGTGATAGCGTCCACATGGGTTGCCAATTGGCAGTATGGGATATCGCCGAAGGACATGGTAATATCTCTAGAACTCCTCTGTCTTGGGTCTACCTTTTTTGTTTACAATATTTGCTGCGAAATGTAGGGTCGTTGGTAATACGATCATTTATCAGCTCGACAGCTTTCATGGAATAAAAATAGTGTTTGTCTTTATAGTGAGAATCAACATAGCAGCAATCCTTTTTGTTGACTAAATCCAAGTCTTTCTTTATTAAATTGAACCCATAACTATTTAATACTAAATTTGTAAAATTCGTAGAAAGGAAAGCATTGACGTTATCTATAACGGTTCTTGTTTTATAAGGATGTGTTTTATTACTATCAGTTGGAACAATTACCTTGGTAATTGTGACATCACTTGCATTAGGGTCTTTTATAACATTTGCAGTAAAGTCAGCATTACTTTCGTTTTTAGTCAAATACAATCTTCCATTTAACAAATTTGCTCCATTTTTTTCAAAGCCCTCCTCTTTCGCGTGAATAAAATCTTTGGCATAAGGGTTAAGTAAAAGATTATCTTGAGGTATCCCCCTGTCTCCGATAGCAAGGCTGATAAAGGGAGAAAGATCATCAAGCGATGAATTAGGGAACTGTGTTTTCATAAAATGATGATAGTTGTTAACACATTCCTGATAAGCTGGGGCATAGTTAATATCCATAGATTTTACAAATAAATGGGCAGAATAATTGCGAAGGGTTTCGATCATAGAGAGATTAGCATCAGTAGGGTGGTTGGAAGAAGTAAAAACTTTTCGCCGGCAATCAGAGAGACTAATAGAACGCTTTGAACCATCTTTGCCAGTAAGATAAATGGCTTCGATGCTGTTTTTAGACTGAATAAGGAATGCCTTTAAGGCCAATTCCCATGCATTGCAAATAAAAAAACAGAAGCCCTCACTACGATAATTGATTGTTGGCTTATTAATAATTTCAATGGCTAAATAAAAGGCTTCAATTGATTTGTCAACTAAAGCGTTAACGTAGTCTTTAATTTCTTTGTCTTGTAATTGGTTATCCATTTTTTGCACCTCATAAAATAATTAAGTATATTGTAATTTTTAAAGAGGAAAATAGCAATTAAAGAAAGAGTAGACAAAAGTTGTGAATACTTTTGCTTAAAAATAAAGAAAAGGGTAATTTTGCTGGAATAATCAAAAAAAGCTGAGAGGAATCCGTGCGGGTTTCCCTCAGCTTTTCCGTTTTGTAACAGAGGAAACTACTTATCGAAGATCTGCACCCGCTGAGCAATCGGCAGATGCTGACGCGGATCGGCATCCTTGAGCTTCTTGCCGAAGACCAGTTCGGTGCGGAGGCGGTAATTCTGCGGAAGATTCCACTCGGCCTTGACGGCATCATCGATGAGCGGATTGTAGTGCTGGAAGCTGGCGCCTAAGCCTTCATCTTCCAAGAGCACCCAGACCAGATACTGCAAGGCACCGACAGACTGTTCAGCCCAGGGAACCATATTCGCAGCATAGGGAGGGAATGCTTTTTCAAGCATAGCGGTCTTATCGGCATCATCGAAGAAGAGAATGGTTCCTTCACCGGCACGGAAACCATCCAGCTTTGCTTTCGTCTTATCGCTTAAGACGCCACCCGGGACAACCTTCTTCAGGGCTTCGGCGACAATCTCCCAGAGACGTTCGTGGGCTTGGCCCATCAGGATGACGGCATGGGAAGACTGGCTGTTGAAGGCCGTCGGGACATAGTCCGTAGCGGTTCTGACAATATCCAGAATCGTCTCCTGGCTGACTCCGGATCCTCTGCCGATGCCATAGACGGTACGACGGTTGACAATCGCCTGTCGGATTTCGTTCTTCATAATTTTCGCTCCTTTGATTTTCTTTTATTCTAGTTTCTTTGAAGACAAAAGTCAGCAAAAACGCTTGGCTTTCATTTTGTTCAAAAAGTTTCGTCACCTTTTATGAAATGAGTATAAAATAGGAAGGAATTATGAGGGGAGCATGACAAATGAACCAAATCTTAAGTTTTCCGATTGCTTTTGTTGAGTCAGGTAAAACGATTATTACGGATCAGCCTTACAAGCTTCTCGTACTGTTAGGCATGATCCTGATCTTAGCGAAGCTTTTCTCCTTGGCTTTGTCCAAGCTGAAGGTGCCTCAGGTCATCGGCTTTTTGATTTCGGGCCTGGTTGTGGGTCTGATTTCCCTGATTCCGAATGATCCTTTCTTATTGGAGGGTTATGGCGGTGTCGGCCTGGATTTCTTTGCCAAGGTCGGCGTGGTGCTGATCATGTTCTCCGCCGGTCTTGAGACGGATCTCAAGAAGGTGAAGTCCATGGGTGTCTCCAGCTTCATCATCACTTCCTTAGGTGTCTTGGTGCCGCTGGTCTTAGGTTTCTTAGCGGCCTTTGTGGTCGATAAGCTGACTTACAATGCCGATACCCAGATGGGTCTTCTGGATATGCAGGGAATGCTGCCGATTTATTCCGAGATCTATTATGGTGTCATTCTTTCCGCGACGTCTGTCTCCATCACCGTGGCTACCTTAAAGGAGTTAGGAAAACTGGATACGCCGGTCGGCACCTCCTTGATTTCGGCTGCCATTCTGGATGATATCATCGGCATCGTCTTACTGTCGTTAGTCATTTCCTTAGCTGCCACCGGCAGTGCCGAAGCGACGGATAAGGCTACGTTTGCCGGCATGATCACCAGTGCTGGAAACATCACGTCCATTCCGCTCAACATCTTCCTGATTCTGCTCTTCATGGTGCTGTTCTTTGTGGTTTCCTGGCTGCTGGGGAAGATCTTCCGGAAGCTCTTCAACTATCTGGGCAACAAGTATCCGCATCACATCCGCATCACCATCTTAGCCTTAGGCTTCTGCTTCATTTGGTCCTATATTGCCGAGTACTTCTCGATTGCCGATATCACCGGCGCTTATCTGATGGGTCTGATGCTCTCAGAGACCACCACCCGGGGTTATATCGACCATCGCAGCGAGACCATTTCCGGCAACGTCTTCGCGCCGGTCTTCTTTGCCAACATTGCCCTCAACATGTATTCGGGCATTCAGTTCAATACGACGTTCCTCATCTTCGGCATCATTTGGATTGTCTGCGGTCTGTTAGGCAAGGTGATCGGTGCCGGTTCCGGTGCTTTGATCTGTCACTTCAAGTTCAAGGATTCCTTAAGGATCGGCGTGGGCATGATGGCCCGGGCCGAGGTATTGATTGTCTGTGCCCAGAAGGGCATCGATACCAAGCTGATCAATGACCAGATCATGGTCTATACCCTGATGCTGATCCTCATCAGTTCGTTCATGACGCCGATTCTGCTGAAGATCCTTTACAAGGATGAGAACGGCGATACGCCAGCCAGTCTTCCGCATGATAAGCCCAGCGATGCTCCGGCAGTGACGGCCAGCAAGGATACGACCGCCTTCATCACGCCCGTCCAGAAGTAGGAATGTTTTTAAACAGTCTTTCAGGATCTGCCCTATAATCAAGGCATGCGAATCAATATTGACGATTATTTCCTAGCGGTGGCGCTGCCGATCCTCAGGGATCCGGAGTACCAATCGATGAAGGGGTATGTTGCCCACGGGGATTTTTCGTTGTATGACCATAGCCTGAGAGTGGCTATCTATGCCTACTCCTATGCCAAGAATAAGCTTTTGGATGTCGACTATGACTCCCTGATCCGGGGGTCGCTTCTGCATGATTATTATCTTTATGACTGGCATACCAAGGATAAGTCGCACCGGCTGCATGGCTTCCACCATCCGCTCTTTGCTCTGATCAATGCCAGCAAGAAGTATCATCTCAACAGCAAGGAGAGGAATATGATCCGCTCCCATATGTTCCCTTTGACCTTCTGGATTCTTCCGTTATCCAAGGAAGCCTGGATCCTGACCTTAGCCGATAAAGCCTGTGCCAACCAGGAACATCATCAGATGGTCAAGAAGGCGCATGCCCAGAAGAAAGAGCTGCGGCAGCTGAAGAAAGCCTTAGCCTACAGCTAGAATGTTGTCTTCCTCTTTAGAGACGCTTCTTTTAATGGTATAATTTCTCCTGCATAGGGAGAAATTTTTAGATGAAAGAATACATCGCCAAAAGGTCCAGAACAGCCGTCGGAACCAATGACATCATTGCCATTGCTGCTTTGGCCAAAGCCGATAAGGAACAGGGAAACAGCATCATCAATGCCAGCATCGGCACTTTTCTGACGGAGGAGAAGACCTTAGGCGGCTCGGACGTCATCCAAGAGGCGCTGTCGAAGCATATCACCGAAAAGCTTGGCTACCCCAGCGTCTATGGGTCGCCGGACTACGAAAAAGGCGTGCTGAACTTCCTCTTCGGGGATAAGGAAGAGGCTTTGAAGAAGGAGTATTCCGTCTTCTTCGGCGCGACCTTAGGCGGCACCGGAGCCTGCTCGATTGCCTTCAATCTCTTTGTCGACGAAGATAAAGACGTGCTGCTTCCGGATATCATGTGGTCCAACTACACCCTGATTGCCAAGAAGGCCGGCATCTGCTTTAAGACCTATCATCTTTACAATGACCAGGGCGGATTCAATCTCGCTGATCTGAAGGCGAAGATCGAAGCAGAGCTGAAGACCAACGGACGGACGCTGGTCGTCATCAACGACCCCTGCGAGAATCCGACCGGCTACTGTCTGACCCGGAAGGAATATGACGATCTCTTTATGATGCTGAACGAAGAATCCCGGCACGGCTATCTTTCGGTGCTCTTCGATATTGCCTATGCCAGCTTCTATGATGTCAAAGACGAGCCGTTTGCTCTTTATGACAAGCTGCTGGAGAAGAATGAGTTCCTGCCGTTACTGGCTTTCTCCTGCTCCAAGGTCTATGGCCTGTACGGCTTACGCTTAGGGGCCTTAATCGGGTTATGCCCGGATGAGTCCAATAAGAAGAATCTCTCCTTGGCTTTCGGAGCCCAGGCCCGGGGTGTTTATTCCGTGCCGGTCGGGGCAGCCTTAGAGGCGGTCGGCAAAGCCCTGAACGACACCTCGAAACGGGGTGAGCTGTTACATGAGATTGCTGCCAACAAGGAAGCCTTGGCCAAGCGCAGTGCCTCCGTCTTAAAGGACCTGGATGCTGCCAAGATTCCCTATTATCCATATAAAGCCGGCTTCTTCATCAGCATCAAGGTCAAGGATGCGTTCGCTCTCTATGAGCGGATGAAGTCTAAGCATATGTATATTGTTCCGATGGACACGACGACCGTCCGTCTGGCGTTATCCGGAATGACGATTGAGGAAGGACACCAGCTGGTAAAGGCCCTTCAGGAGGAAATCCAACATGACTGATATTCTGTTATCCTTCAGCAAGGACAAGGTTCCCAGCTATGAGGAGATCGTCTCCTCTCCCATCATGGCTCAGATGACTCAGGAGTATTTGACCAACATCAAGACCACCGATCCGTCCTTGGCTCTGATCATCACCAAGACTTTCGGCGAGAAGGATCCGGCCAAAGGCCTGATCGGCTTTTATAAGCGTCTTCTCAAAGAGGATTACCGGGCCATCAAGGAGGAGTATTTCCCCTTCACGTTGGAGAAAGTAAGACCCTTGGATACCCTGGATGCCATCTACGATGTCTGGCGTAAGAAGGAACGTTATGCCTATATCGACCGCGGGGAGAATGACATCACCTCGTTTGAGTTCCTGTCACTGACGGATCATTTCTCGGAAGCCATCATCATGGGTTACCGTACCATCTACGAGAACATCCTGGGCGGCGAACAGACCGTCTACCGCCAGCTCCCTTCCGGCATCAATGCCGGTTTCATCCTCAACTCCTTCAGCGATATGACGCTTCCCAAGGACCTTAGCTTCCTCAAGGCCACCAAGGCCATTGAGGCCTTGGCCATCCGTCCGCCGTTCATCTGCTCCTCCAAAGAGAATACCCGGACCGGCGTCTTCTTCGAAAAGGATGCCCGTCTTGAGAAGGGGCACTACAATCCGGAGGACTTCTATCTCTCCTGCATCCTCATCAAAGGGCAGGTCGGCTATATCTATGTCCATAAGGAGTATCTCTCCTTCCTAGTTGCCTTAGGAAACCTCTTTGAAATGGTCAAACCGGAAGCCATCAAAGGCACCAAGCCAGGCTTCATCGTCGTCTTCGGTGCCGACTGCGACAGCGACTTGACCTACTACTACAAGGATGAGGGCGTCTATGTCGGCCTGGTTCCGGCCAAAGGCCACATCGCTTACTTCGGCTATCTTAAGAAGATTGTCCTGACGCTCCACAACTTAAGTCAGATCGACCAAGGACGTCTGCCGATTCATGGTGCTGGCATTGAAGTCACGATGAATGACGGCAAGATCTATAACGTCGTCATCTTAGGCGATTCCGGAGCCGGCAAGAGCGAGACCATCGAAGCGCTCCGCAAGGAAGGCAAAGGCCGGGTCGATGAGATCAAGACCATCTTCGATGATATGGGAACCTTCGTGATGCGGGATGACGAGGTGATGTGCCTCGGTACCGAGACCGGTGCCTTCGTCAGACTCGATGACCTTGATAAAGGCTACTCTCTCAAGAGTGTCGACCGTGCCATCTACATCAACACCGAGAAGGTCAATTCCCGGGTCGTGATTCCGATTGAGACCTATTCGATGACGAAGACCTTCCACCGGGTGGATGTCTTCCTCTTAGCCGATAACTTCACCGATGATCTGAGCGGTCTCATTCCTTATCCGGATGAAAAGGTTGCTATTGCTGAATTCATCAAGGGTGAACGGGTTGCCAAAGGAACAACATCTGAAAAAGGCAAGGTCTCCACATTCTTCGCCAATCCCTTTGGACCTCTGCAGAGAGAGAAGGACTGTGAGCCGCTGATTCAGTTCTTCTTCGATAAGCTTTATGAGGAGAAGGTCTATGTCGGAAGACTGTATACCCGTCTCTCCATCGATCCCGTCAACGGACCGTTGTCGGGTGCCAAAGGTCTCTTCGGCCTCTTGGACAGACTCGAAAAGGAAGACTAACTGGAAAGCAGGAGTCAGCACAAGCCGGCTCCTGCTTTTTCATTGACCTTATTTTGCCTGCGGCTCTGCGGCGGTAGCTTCTGGCTTAACGGCAGAAGCGGAGCAGAACAGCTGTTTCCGGGTGATAGGAAGGAACGTAAAGAGGAAAAAGTAAGCTAAGGCCAAAATAGCTAAGAGTATGGACCCAACTGAAGGAATCAATGGCGTCTGCTCTCCTTCGAACGTGGCCATGAATGAGTAAGCAATAATCGTTCCCAGGGAAAGAATCAAATGGGCCAAATTCAGCCAGAAGCTCCACAGCCAGAAAGACTTACGATGGGCCGGGGAAAGCCAAAGGCCGAGGCTCATCAAGGCCGAAGCAACAAAGAGCAGCATTGTCAGCCAAGCCAAGATTGCCGAATTACCGGTAGTTTTAAAAAGAAGATATTAAAGAGTCACATTGCCAAATAAAATAGTACCGGTATCGGGAGAACGGCCCTGATTTAACTTGAGATAAGTGAGAAAGCCGAAAACAAAAGCAAGAACCCGGGCAGCCATGCAGAAAATAAAGGCATAAAAATAAGGCTTTCCTTTGCCTCTTTCTGCCATCGTGGGTTTCTTGACGGCCGGCCGAGCCGAAGGTGTCTCTTGTACTGGCTTTCTTTCGCCGTTGATGATTTCTTCGATGCTGACATGGTAGAAGTCTCCTAACCGCTCGAGAGTTCCGATATCCGGAACGGACTCTCCGCTCTCCCATTTGGAGATAGCCTGCGGGGTTACCTGAAGAATATCGGCCTCATCCTGCTGTCGCAGATCCTTGGAGTTCCTTAACTGGGCCAGGAATTCACCCATTTTGATTTTATCCACTCGGCTTGTCCTCCTCACTTCGAATGAAAATTGTAGGCTCCCATTCAAAACAAAGCAACACACGCTTTCTTGAAGCCATTCAACGGACAGTTGAATGACTCAAAAAAGCCCTTAGCTCAGCTTAGTTTCAGGAGCTCTGTAACGTGAAATCGATTTTAGAAACGGAGTCTTATTTTTTCTCTTTGATGACGTACAGACGGGTTCCGAAGTCTCCCATCAGACGGATCCGATCATCGTAGCCGACTCCGGACCACTCCTGGGAAAGAACCGGACCGCCGCTTTCTAGAGCAGCGCCGGAGACAACGCCTTTATCGACTTCGCCCTTCATATCGACATGCTTGGCCAGCATCGACACCAAAACGCCATCCTCGCTGAGATGCACCGGTGCCACCATGTTGACCAGATTGCCGAATTGCTGCAGCGGGAAGGAGTGCTGACGGGTCTGATACTCATAGAGGGTGTCCTCTTTAAGACCATAAGCTTGCAGATGGGCTTCCTTCGGAGCCGGCTTCTGCAGCTTCTTATACAGACCGACGAGGGTCTCCTCGTCGCTCTGGGCCTGAATCATCCTGTCCTCGTCCTCGCCTTCCTCGTTAAGCAATGACAGCGCTCCGAATTGCAGCGTCTTTCTATGTTCCTTATAGAAGGCTGTTTGCTGGGAGATGACCTTCTTATCGACTGGATAAAGATCGTTGAGATCGAGTTCATAGCCTAAGATGCCGAAGCAGGCGACATCGAACTTGTCATCCAAGGGTGTCTTCCGTAAGAGCTGGTTGGAGGTCTTGGCGGCCACATGGTTCGACATCACCGATAAGGGATAGCCGAAGCTTGCTCCGCCTTGGATCTTCTCCCGCTGATAGGAATCCGTGTCATCGCTCATCCAGGACTGGGCAAAGAAGGAAAGCATTCCCAGGTCAAAGCGGTTGCCGCCGGAGGCACAGTTCTCAAAGAGAACATCCGGGAAGGCCGTCATGATTCTCGTTAAGACCGAGTAGAGTCCTTTGAGATAGCCTAACGAATAGTCAAGTCTCGGAAGATCGGTCATATTGCGGTTATAATCCCATTTGAGATACGAAATCGGCGCACTGGCCAGGGTCTTAGAGACACTGTCAACGACAAAATCCTGGACTTCCTTCTTGGAGAGATCCAAGGTGAACTGGTGCCGGCCTTTCAAAGGCGTATGAATGCCGTCCCGGATGATCCAGTCCGGATGCTCCTTGTAGACCGGTGCATCATCATTGACCATTTCCGGTTCCATCCAGATGCCAAACTGAAGGCCGAGCTTCTTGGCCTCATTGGCTAAGGCTTTCAGGCCGCCCGGAAGCTTCTTGGTGTTGCATTCCCAATTGCCTAAGCCATGCTGATCATCGTTGCGGGTAGAAAACCAGCCATCATCCAGGACAAAGAGTTCAATCCCTAAGGCTTTGGCTTTCTTCATCAGGGAGACCAGTTTGCCTTTGGTGAACTTCATGAAGGTGGCTTCCCAGTTGTTATAGACAATCGGACGCGGCTTATCCTTCCAAGCCACCGGCAGGATATGTTCCGTCACAAAGACACTCATCTGCTGAGCTAACCCATTGGTCCCGGAAGCCGAATACGTCATCACGGCCATCGGGGTTGTGAAGGCTTCGTTCTTAGGCAAGGAATAGTTAAAGCCGGTAGAGGCAATTCCGGATTGAATGCGAAGATTGGAAAAGGCATCCATCTCTACAGATTCCTCATGATTGCCCGAATAGACGAGATTGAAGCCATAGCAGACGCCGGCCATCGGCGTGCAGTACTTCTCCTTGACCATGAAGAAAGGATTGTGACGGCTCGAGGAGGATCCGGATAAGGACTCCAGAACCTTCTTGCCGGGATGAATCGTCTCTTCGCTGAGATTGAGTTCGCCGGCCCAGGTGCCATAGGTGGAGACCAAGGTATCGGAATGGTTCACCAGGCAGAGAGTCAAGGACATGGCTTTGCGGATGGCTAAGGGAGTCTCTCCTAAATTATGAACGACAAGATATTTTCCAATCACGTCTTCCTTGTCGAAGACGACATAGTGGATCTCGACCTGAACCGCCATCAGCTTTTCAGCCAAGGTGATGACCAGTTCTTCACTGGCACCATGCGGGGTCGGGAAATCCGGTAAGAGGCTCGGCTTGACGGCTTCGGCTTTTTCAAAGACCAAGTCAAAGGTAGCCGATTCCGGACGTTCCAATACGAGACTCGGCGAGAAGAAATCGCTGTGTCCCATCACCGAGACATCCATCGCCAGTTCATTCTCGGAGAGTCCGACATTGTCTTTTTCATCCAACGACGCTTCGTTTCCCTGACCATAGGGATAGCGGCGGACTAAGGAACTGACTTCATCCTTAGAAATCAATTTCTGTCCGTAATAGCTGATGACAAGCTTTTCTCCAAAACGGTGAGAGAGCACTAACGAGGTATGAGCCGTCGAGACCAGAATCTCCTTGTCGAGAATTTCAATCATAAGCAGTGATCCTTTGTATGCCTACTATTTTAAGACAATCGGCCCTGTGAAAAAACAGGAAAAGCCTGAACTGTTAAAAATAATGGGCGGAAGAAAACGTATTGTTGATTATTGGCCCTTGGAAAAATGTATTCATTCATTGCCAAAGAAAAATAAACTTACTTGTTTTGCGTTTCTCACCAAAGGTCCTATAAAGGAGTTACTTTGAGATGAGCTGAGCAATAAAGGAGGCATCGAAAGATGCATAGAAGGAATCTTCTGGCCGTAGTCTCGTTAATTGCGTCATCCTGTGTTGTTTTCAGTGCCTGCAAACTGATAGCGACAACCTCCGCCTTCAATGCCGCCTCTGCTTCTACGACGGTCTCGGCTGCCACCAGCACGTCGCCGACCTCGAATGTGGCTTCCACCTCGGTGGCTTCCGCTTCGGCCTCGGTTTCGACCTCACCGGCCAAGGATACCACGATTGACCATATCAGCATCGTGGAGTCGTCCTTCAACAGCAAGATCGTCCTCAATGCCACCGTCAATTATGATGCCATTCAGATCACCGCCTAAAACAAGGCCGGCGATGTCTTAGGCGATCCCATCAGCATCGGCAAGAACAAGACGTCCTTCACCTATGCCGCCATCGATACCTCAAAAGCCGTGGAGGATGCCGTCTTCACGCTGACATTCACCTTCTCAGGAAAGTCCTATACGGCAACCATCCACTATTCGGTTCAGGCGACCTACAATACGACCGTGACATCGTCCAAGATAGTTCCGGCTTCGGTCAGCAGCAAGTATTATCTCGGAGATACTGTCGATTACAGCACCATTCAGATCAATCTCCTGAATTCCGATGGCTTTGTTCTTTCCACCATCGCGGCCACGGATGCCTCCGTCACTCATTCCACCATCGATCTCACCAGTGAAACCGGCAAGACCGGCACCTTTGATTTCACCATCACCTATACCACAGGGACGCTTTCTTTATCGGATAAAGTCTCCTATACCGTCTATACCAGCGAGCAGAAGGCCACGCCGACAGGCTGGGTTGCCAGCCCGGCCTATTCGTCTTATCTCACCAGCAAGAATTCAACCTCCGCTGCCAAAGATGGAACAACCAGCTCCTTCATGGAGAAGTCTGCCTTCCATTTAGGCAATTACAATGCAGTCAATCTGATGCCGGTGATTAAGGCTGCCGACAGCCAAGGCAATCCGACCACCTATACCCGGCTTTACGATACGACCGTCTCGTTAACGGATGACTCGGGCAATCCGCTGGTTCTCAGCGACTATTTTGAAACGGCGGATATTGAGAAGCTTTCCACGACTGGCGATGTCAATTTCAAGGATACCGTCACTGGTATCTTCAAACTGATTTATTCCTACAGTGGCTCAGCCGATAAGACCAAGTTCCCTGACATTACCTATGAAATGAGCGTTGTCAGCGGCTACAACATCAATACCGCCTCGGATCTCTTTGTCCTCAACAACGCCACCAAGGATGATGAAGAAAATACGTCCAAGCAGACCATTGATCTGACGGCCTATCGTGAGGCCCATAGCTTCCCGAAGGATGATAATGGCAATTATCTGACTTTTGCCAATGGTGTCTTCCAAGCAGATATCACCATCACCAAAGATGTTCTGCCTTCCGTCTATCTTTGGTCCAAATCGGAAGGCTGCATCGATGATGTGGTCGGTTCCTATAAAGATGGATCTTATTTAGTCCATTTTGTTCCGACAGAAACCAATAAGACACTTAATGTCTTTGGCAACTTCCATAAGTTAACAATTGGCGATGACGTTCCTAAGATTGTAACGCCAGTGGGAGATACTGGCGGTCAGGCCAAAGCCAGCGGAACGACTCATGTTGATTCTCATGCCGCTGTTTTCAGCAACTACCTTTGGAAAGAAAAAGCCGAAGGGAATAATCTCGGCAATACCTACAATTCCGAATCTGGCCTCAATGTCTATGATCTGATGGCTGTCGGCAACCAAGGCATCACCAGTTCGGATCTGTCTCATGAAGGCGGTCTGATCTTCATGAAGACCTTCTTCGGCAAAAACACCATGGAGAATTGCATTGCCAATAAGTTCTTCCTCTCGGCCTACAATGGTTCCAATGATTTCAATATTGTCAACAACGCCGTTGTTTCCTTCAGCCCTCAGCTCAGCATTGTCAATTCCCGTATCTCCGATACCTATTCCTGTTCTCTCTTCAATTATGATGTTGGTACCATCAACGTCAGGGGATCGGAATTACGGAATGCCGGCGGCCCGCTCATCTTCAACCAGGGCCATGGTTATACTGCTGACAATGTGAGTGCTGGCTTGACCCAAGATAAATGGCAGCCTGCCAATATTGTCGTGGATGACAATACGGTTCTTGAGAACAAAGTCTCCGGCACGGGTGGCTGGTTTGCCATCTATGGTGTCGAGACGGCCTTGCCAACGTTAATGAATGTCAATCCGCTGTTCCAGGTCAAGAGCAAAACCTTTGTGACCGTCGATAACAGTGTCAACAAGATGAACTTGCTGGTTTTGAATATGGTCAGATCTGCCGGTGCCAGCGCTACCGCTGCCGCCATGTGCGGCGGTACGACGATCGGTGTCGAGCCGATTGTTGCCTATCAAAGCGGTAAGACCGCATTGGAGACAGGGCTTGCCAATGCCGCTTCCGATAGCGGTGCCGCTTACCAGCAGGCTCTCTATACCACGGATTACGGTCTGAACTATATGCTGAAGAACGGCGGAACGACAACCTTCTTCAAGACGATGACGGATGCCACGACTGCTAACTTTGCTGCTGTCTATGCCACCGATGCGACCAACCTGAGCACGTACTCCTTAGTCAACCCAAAGACATTCTTAACGAAACAGGCAACCGATGGCGTCGTTTCTACGGACTTCTATAAGGAAGGATACATGGCTATCTATACGATGGGTTCGGATTTAGGCGGTGATGCTTCTGATCCAACGAAATATTCGGCGTATCTGGGTTCAAATGCCTATGGAGTCGTCACCACGCTTGACGACTATTCTGCCTAGGAATCCATGACTTCTCTCCGCAAAAGAATCCTGCTTGAGGGCTGTCTTCTCTTTTGCGTTGGTCTTGTTGCTTTGATTTACTCTTTTCTTCCTTCCAAAGGCACGTTTGCCTTGGAAGGCTGGATTATTTTCCTGTCCTTGCTTTTGGTCTTAGCTGCCTTCTGGCTGTTGCCTCGCTTCAGTAAGGTTCTCTGCTTCAAAAAGGAAGCCAGGCATAAGCTTTCCAAAGCTTTCCAAGCAGCCATACAGACGCCCGAAGCAAGACAGCAGACTCTTAAAAAGGCAATTGCGATCCTTCTCTTTGTTCTGTTCCTTTGCCGCTTCTATGCCAGTCACGATTATCTGGAAAACGTCGTTGCCTTAAAGAGCGACTTCATGACTCCTGCGGAGGTCTGTCTCAGTGCCTTAGCCACCAACGGAATGATTGGGGCTATGCTCTTTGTCCTGATTGAGGCTTTCTTGGGATCCGACACCCTCAAGGGCATCGTCCGGTATCTCAGTCTTCCGCTGACCTTTGCTGCCTTTTTAGTCTATCCGTTTCTGATGCAAGGCATCGTCGGCTCCATGGCCGGCGGTGCCTTTTATCCGCGGGCTTTGCTGATGTCCTTCGAGCTGGGGTTAGCCTTAGGGCTGGAGACCCAGACCTGGGAGAGTCCTTTAGTCCTCGACAAGAAGAAGCTAGCCTACCTGCTTTTTGTCGGGTCGGTCCTCTTAATTCTGGATGACATCAATGACTACCTGCCGAAGAACCTTTTCGGGGAGGCCGTCGGCAATCTCGCCTCACCTACCGGCTTCAATTCATTGCATCGTTTCTTCCTCTATCTTTCTGTTATTTTGCCTGTTATCTATTTTGTTCTTCTATTCCCATTTGATTCCAAGGACAGAAAAGCGTTTCTTTTCTTCATCGCGGAAGCCACCTTCTTTGCCTATGCCTCCATCCGCCGGATTGAGACCTTCCAAAGCGTGGAAGCCTTGCCGCTTCATCTTTGCAACACGGCCATGTATATCGTGCCTCTGACCTTGGTCTTCCACAGCTATGGGTTCTTCTACTTCACGGTCTTCGTCAATGTCATCGGTGCCCTCTTAGCCATGCTGATGCCCAACATGAGTGCCACCAACCTTGCCTTCTCATCCACCACCTTCGAGTTCTTCACCAACCATATGTATGCCTTCTTCATGCCCGTGCTGATCATGCTGCTGGGCGTCTATGAACGGCCGAAGATCAAGTATTACTTCTATTCGATGATCGGTTTCCTGGTCTATTTCGTGCTGGTCCTTTTCGTCAACGTCTATCAATCGGCCATCAACCGGCCGACGGACTTCTTCTTCCTCAACTCCACCTTCATCGTCAATAAGCTAGGTGACTGGGCCAAGAACATCTACCACCAGGATTACTCCTTTACGGCAAACGGCTTGACCTATCATCTTTATCCGCTCTACTGGTTCCTCTTCTATCTCATCTACTGCGGGCTCTCCTTTGCCATGTGGTATGCCTACGAGATCCTCTTCCGCACCGTCAACCAGCTGATTGAGTTACGTCAGGCCGATACGAAGTTCCAGAAAGAAAAAGAAAGCTATCTTCTCTCCGGACAGGAAATCGAAAGGAGCCGTTCTATGGATCTTGTGAAAATCAAAGCCGCTCAGCCCTCCTTGGAAGTCGTCGGTCTTTATAAGAAATACAAGAATGCCAGTAGCGATGCCGTCAGCGACCTCTCCTTTAAGCTCTCCCAAGGCAAGATCTACGGCTTCTTAGGCAAGAACGGTGCCGGCAAGTCGACGACGCTGAAAGCCATCGTCGGCATTCACGGCTACGACAAAGGCAGCATCAAAGTTTGTGGCTTTGATACCAAGTTCCAGCCAATCGAAGCCAAGATGTGCGTCGGTTATGTTCCGGATGACTATGCGCTGTATGAGAACCTTACCGGTCAGCAGTACATCGACTATCTCGCCTCCCTCTACCGGGTCAGCAAAGAAGAAAAGGCAGCCCGGCTTCCCGAACTGCTGGCAAAGCTGGAGATGACCGAGGCCTACCCGCAGCCCATCAGCTCCTACTCCCATGGCATGAAGCAGAAGATCACCATCATCGGTGCCTTGATCCATCAGCCGAAGATCTGGATTCTGGATGAGCCGATGACTGGACTCGATCCGAACTCCATCTTCCAGATCAAGGAGATGATGAAGGAGTATGTCCGTAAAGGCAACATCGTCTTCTTCTCCTCCCATATCATCGATGTGGTCGAGAATGTCTGCGATGAGGTCATCATCATCAACAAAGGGCGGTTGGTGGAAACCATCGACCTGACAGCCAACCCGACGAAACGGGCGGCGCTGGAGAAGGAGTTCCTCACCGTCACCGCCAGCAGCAAGGAAGAAGCCGAAACCCTGATCAAAGAAGGAGCTTAGAATGACGTCAAAGGCCGGACAAAACAAAGCATCGCTTCAGGAACGTGTTCTTCCCGACTGGAAAGACCTGTTCCTTTTAGTCCGGCTTTTCTGGGACAACGAATTCAAAGGCGAACGGAAAGGCTTCAAGGCCCATCTGATCCGCGCCATCTCCTATGTCGTCCTGTTTGCGGTCTTGACTTATGTCTCCTCCCTGTTCTTCTCGTTATGTGCCAGGCTGAACATTTTCTCCGTCTTCTCCTTTGTCCCTTTGAGTGTGGTCTCGCTCTTGACCGAGGCCGTCTTCTGGCTCGGGTTCATTTCCGCTTTGGTCGACCTGATGAAGATCCTTTATTTCTCGGACAGCGCCAAATCGCTGGTCAGCCTTCCCTGCAACAGCAACACCATCTTCTTTGCCCACCTGGTCTTCTTCTACCTCAAGGAGTCCTTGAAGACCTTATTGGTCGAGGTGCCGTTCTCCTTAGGCTTCATGCTGGCCGCCGGCTACCCGTGGTATTATTTCATCATTCCGGTCCTGATCTGGCTGCTGTTCACGCTTCTGGAAGTCAGCTTCATCTCCGCCATCTCCGTTCCCTGCTATTACGTTGTTGGTTTCTTTAAACGCCATCTTTGGCTGAGTTCAGGACTCTTAATCGGGTTGGTTGCTCTCTTTATTTATCTCGTCTTCTATCTGCTGTCCTTTATTCCGGACCGCATCAGCATCTTTGCTAACTGGGGGCCCTACTTTACGGCCATCCAGAACACCTTAAGGTACTATATCAACCACTTCTATTTCTCCTATGGCATGACCCAGTTGGCCTTAGGCGACTATAACGGCATGACCATCGTTCCTTTCGGAGGCCGTTCCCTGATTGTCTTAGGCATCACCTTGGGGCTGATTGCCCTCTTCTTCCTGGTGACGCTATTCCTAGTGAATCCGGTCTACTTCTCCATCATGACCGCCCAGAGCGACAGCAAACCCCGCAAGGTCCGGAAAGAAAAAGCGGGCAAAGAACGTCCGTTTGTGTGGATGCAGCTGCTGAAAGAGCTCCGGCTGCAGGTCGAGGATCCGTCCTCCTACCTGGGAACCTTTGCCATCTTTGCCTTTTTACCCGCTTATGTGATGCTTCTCAATAAGATCTTCGGTGCCATGGATACCAATGACTTCGGCAATATCCTGATTCAGGTCTTCAATCTGCTGATCATCCTGTTGGTGACTTTCAATACCAACCTTGCCATTGCCGATGACTATCTGTCGGAGAAGGATGTCCTGGCCCTGTCCAAGACCTATCCCCGGAAGCAGAGCTTCCTCTTATTGTCCAAGCTGATCCTTCCGGCTCTGGTCGGAACCGTCTCCGTGATCCTGTCGATGTCGCTCTACTGCTGGTTCAAGAAAATCCAGGGGGATGTCTCCATCTTCTTATCCGTAGCGGCTTCCGCGTTCTACCTCGGGCATCTGCTCTTCTCGGCGGGCTTGGGATTTGAGGCACCGGCCGTCCGTTTCGGCAGCGGACGCAAGGAGAACAACAACCTGCTTCTCGTGACCTTGTCTGCCTTCTTCTTAGCCATTCTGATTGCCGTCATCTACTACCTTTCCATCGGCGCAGACTATGTCGTCCCCAGCCTCAAGCTGATGATTGCCGGTCTGGTGTTCCTGGGTCTGAATATTCTTCTTTGTGCCCATAAGATTGCCTATCTTTACAAGGAGCAGGAATAACATGAAGAAAACCGTGGCATTCTTTATCGCAGGGATCACGATTCTGGTCGTCATGGCCGTTGCCTTTTTCGGGACGATGCCGGTCGGCATCAACCCGACGGTCTATATCAACTCCGTGGAGATCCTGGATATGAAGATGAACTCCATCACCGAGAAAGACAGCCAGGACCGGAAGGTCCTGCATCTCGACTTCGACTGGAAAGGGGCTTCCCAGGATCCGGACGGGAAGAAATACATGACCTACATTTTCAATACGACCATTCTGCCGGAGAACGTCACCAAACGGTGTTTCACCTATTCCTGCGCCGACAACAACTATGTGAAAGCCGTCCAGGCCTCGGCCGGCGTGTTCCTCATCCAGGAGATGAGCTATGGCTTCGGCGAAAGCCCGTATTATATCTGCGATATCAAGTGTCAGGCCGCCGATGGCGGTCCCGGGCAGGTGGAAGACAACCTTACTCTAATCGTCAAATACGGCGATGCCATCGTTTATTGACGACTGAAAAATGCAGGCAATGAAAAAGGGAGCCTCGCGGCTCCCTCTTTCAGCAAGCTTTCGCTTAACCATTCTTTGTCCCAAAGCTTATTAGCTGAAGCAGAGGATCCGAACCGAGCGTTAAGGAGCGACCCTAACACTGTCGGAAGCACCTTTTGGGGGCTACCCTTTGCAGGGCATCTGCTGAGAGCTTTGTAGCTCTCAGCTTTCAGGGAACGTCGGTATTTTTTGTGTGCCAGAACTTGATGTCCAGCCTATTTCTATGCTGAGCTTCCCCTACTTGCACCTTACCAGGACATAATAGGAAGATTGCTCTCCCGTCAACTCAGAGGACTTCGCTTGAGAAGACCTCCCTGACGCCCGCAGTTTCTCACACTGTTGGGAGGAGGTGTGCCGGTTTGCGGCACTTGCGTCCCTGTTCCGATAAGTAGCCTAGCCAATGAACGGAATGGCACGGCCCACTGGGACTAAGAGCTGACTTAGCCTCTCCTCGTCTTTCGGCGGGAAGACTTTCGCTATCTTCCAAGGTATCCCTTGGAAGGCACTCATCCAGTGGCCCTCTTGGCGGTCTGTAAGACCAACAACACCAAGATACATATTAATTATCACGTACTCGGAAAAAAGAAAATAGGAGAAGGTTTATTTTATAAAGTGTTCCTATTCCTATTGATAAATAAGCCAATATTTACTTAAATAAAGTGTTCCGCTTTTAGGAACTAAATCAAAGAATAGATAAAATCAAAGTCAATCTGAGCTACCGGACCTCTAACATTCTCTTAGGGGATATGTCCGCCTTCGGTTTTGTCAAAGAGGATGGGGATATCAACCGGAATGCCTTCCTCAATCAGCTGGTCCGCAACTTCTATAAGCTCGACCAGCCGATCTCGGAAGCCGTGGTCAGCAAGATTGACAGCAGCCTTACCGCCTTAGGACTTGGCAAGGAGAAAGCCAATCCGGTCAAGGACGATCTCATCCGGATCCTGTCGGACCGGAAATTTCATTTCATCGCCAGCCCTAAGGAGTGTTCCTTATCCTTCCGTCCGCTGAAAGGCAATGACCTGATCTTTGAGGAGATTGAGGACAATCTCCTGCAGGGAAGAACCATCTCCGACTATTTCCGTACTCTTTTCGATGACTATGCCTCCTTAAGCCAGGCGGAACGGGAGTGCCTGCTTTTCTATGACCGGGTCACCCTCTTGGATGAGGCCATCAGCAAGCACCGGGAAATCGTGATGACCCTGACTGACCATAAAGCCCGTTTTGAGCCTTATGACCTGGTCACCACGGGTGAGGAAGCCTTCACCTATGCCTTAGGCTTTGTCGGCAAGACCTTGTTCTCCTTCCATCTTTATAAGATGGGAGACCTGGTCCTCTCGGGGCATAGCTTCACGCCGACGACGGAAAGACGGGAAGCCATTGAGCAGATCATCCATGACGGTCCCGACTATGTCAGCGGCGACGTCATCACGGCCCGGGTCCGGCTGACCCCGGCCGGAGAAAAGAAGTTTGGCAAGATCTGGCATGGCCGTCCGCAGAACGGCCACCGGGAAGGAGACCTCTACGTCCTGACGGCCTCGTCCTTCCAGCTGACAAGCTTACTTTGAGCGTTTCGGCAAGGATGCTGTCATTCTTTCGCCGGCTTCCTTACGGAATGAGATAATGAAGTACTATCAAGACGGTTTGAGTGCTTATGCGGACCCCAAAGGAGAGAAAGCCAAATGAAATGGACCCTCGTCGACGTCAGGCAGGAGACCGATCATCCGTATCTGAATTACTTCACCTTGGTTTACGATGTCGAGAAGGAAGACGGACACCATACCTATGAGTACCGGATGGCCAGCCGCCATAAGAAGGAGGACATCCTGCCGCTGACGCATAAGTACGACCGGCCGGACGGCGTCTTGATCCCGCTCTATTATGTCGACCCCAAAACCCGGGAAGTCTCTGTCCTTTTGCAGAAGCAGTTCCGGCCGCCAATCGGCCGCTACGTGACCTCGGTGCCGGCCGGCCTGATGGATCCCAGCGACACGGACGCCTTTATGACGGCCAACCGGGAAGCCAAGGAAGAAGCCGGTGCCATCATCACCGATCTGGAACTGCTCTCGCCGGCAGCCAGCACTTCCTCGGGTCTCAGCGATGAGACCAATGCCGTGGTCTTAGCCCGGATCGATCATTTCACGGCCTGCGACAAGGAGGAGTTCGAGGATATCAGTCCGAAGCTCTATTCCTTGGAGGACGTGGCTAAGATGCTGAAGGATCCGGCCTATTTCTTTGCCTCGAACATCCGTCTCATCATACTGTACCTGCTCTATCGGTTTCAGGAGAAGTCCTGCTAGGAATTGACAACATTCTTAGCAGTTTCAGTCGAAAATTAGCAATCACATCTTTAAAGTGCTAAAATCCCTGCTATAATAACTGAGAACGTTGATGAAACAAGGAGAATCACCACACATGAAAGTAGAGAAAGAGTATCAGACGGAGTCGAAAGAGCTGTTAAATCTGATGATCAATTCCATCTATTCCAACAAAGAGATCTTTTTAAGAGAGCTGATTTCCAATGCCTCGGATGCCATCGACAAGTACAAGTATCTGGCGCTGGGTTCCGCCGGAAAGATGCCGTTGGATGATTTCAAGATCACCCTCGTCAAGGATACGAAGGAACGTTATCTCGAAGTGGAGGACAACGGCATCGGCATGACCTCAGCGGAGATGGAGAAGGATCTGGGCACCATTGCCCGGAGCGGCTCCAAAGAGTTTTTGAATAAATATAAGGAGATGAAGGCCAACAAGGACGTGGACCTGATCGGTCAGTTCGGTGTCGGCTTCTATTCCGCCTTCATGGTTGCTAAGAAGGTGGAGGTCCGTTCCAAGGCCCTTAACGGCAAGGGACTGCTTTTCACCAGCGACGGCAACAGCACCTACACCATCGAAGACTGCGAGCTTGCCCTCACCCACGGAAGCTCCGTCAGAGTCTATCTCAAGGACGATACCGACGAAGAGAAGTATTCCGATTATCTCGAGGATTACCGGATTGAGGAGCTGGTCAAGAAGTATTCCGACTATATCCGTTATCCCATCCAGATGACTGAGACCGTCACCAAGCCGGATCTCGACAAGGACGGCAAGGAGATCGAAGGGAAGACCCATACCGAAACGGAGCTGAAGACGCTTAACTCGATGATTCCGCTCTGGAAGAAGCCGAAGAAGGATGTCACCGATGACATGCTGGCTGACTTCTACAAGTCCAAATACGGCGATTATGAGACGCCGCTCCTTTCCCTGTACATCAAAGCCGAAGGCACCTTGACCTATGATGCCCTCGTCTTCATTCCCAGCCATGCCCCATATAACCTCTATTCCGAGAACTATGAGAAGGGCCTTGACCTGTATGCCAAGGGCATCTTCATCCAGGAGAAGTGCAAGCAGTTCGTCCCGGATTATCTGAAGTTCGTCAAGGGCTTGGTCGACAGCGACGACTTCAATCTCAACGTCTCCCGTGAGATGCTGCAGAATTCGCCTCTGTTAGCCAAGGTTGCCGGCAACATCGAAACCAAGATCGTCGAGCGCCTGAAGCAGCTGAAGAGTGAAAACTATGATAAGTATCTGGAGTTCTTCAAGGTCTATGGCGACCACCTGAAGTACGGCATCTATTCCACCTATGGCGAGAAGAAGGATACCTTGCAGGATCTGTTGGTCTATCCGTCGCTGCTGACGGACAAGCCAATCTCCTTAAAGGACTATAAGGATAAGATGGCTAAGGATCAGAAAGCCATCTACTATGCTTCCGGAAAGACCTTGGAGTCCATCAAGCTGTTGCCGCAGATGGAGAAGTACAAGAAGGACAACGTCAACGTCTTACTGATGGCGGACAACATCGATGAGTTCTGCGTGATGATGCTCCATGACTACGATAAGGCGGAGTTCAAGAACATCGCCAGCGAAGAGGCCGATGCCCTGTCACAGGAAGAGAAGGATAAGATCACGACCCTGACTGGTCTTTATAAGCGGACACTGGATGATTTCAGCGAGGCCCTCAAGGGACGGGTCGATTCCGTCTCCTTCTCGACCAAGCTGGTCGACAGCCCGTGCTGCTTCACCACCAAGGAAGGACTGTCCCTCAATATGGAGAAGGTCCTCAGCGAGTCCAACCCGCAGTCGAAGAACACGCCGGATGAGGAAAAGCCCAAGGCCGTCAAGGTCCTGGAGATCAATCCGGACCATCCGCTCTTCAAGACCATCAGCAAGGTGCAGGATGATGCTAAGCTCAAGGAGTACGGCAATCTGATGTACGATGAAGCCATGCTCCTAGAAGGCTATGACATTGAGGATAAGAAAGCCTTTGTCACCAACCTCAACCAATTGATGGCCGCCGATGTGAAAGATGAGAAGAAGTAGACAGCTGTTGACACGCTGATTTAAAGAAGAGCCTTTAAGTAAGGCTCTTTTTTGGTTAAAGGCACCGTCAGAGCCGATTGTCTTTCCGTAAACTTTTTAAAAAAATTTTTTGCGGTGGGGTTCTTTTTAAGGGGAACTCGTAGTATGTAAGTGGTTAAAAGGCCCTAAACTATCAAAATATTTGCGTTTTAAAGATTTTCCATTTTTGCTAAAAAAATATTTTAATATGTTTATTTTATTATATATTTTTAAATTGTTTTAAGAAATCTAAAAATATTAATTTATCCTTTGTTAAGCCGTTTTTTAAAACTTGTTTTTGACGTGTAATAGAGATTTCACAATTTTCCATCGTACTTTACTTTTTAAAATAAAGGTGTAGAATTGTAAGCGGTTAAACAATTTGAGGAATCTGAGGGGCTCTAAAGAAAGCCGCCAAGGAGGACTTCCTGAAGTCGGTTAGCTTCCGAGACGTTTCTGGGGAATCTCATCAAGAGTTCCTTAGAAAGACGATGTCCGTTTTCATGAAATGGGAGGAAAAAACAATCATGAAAAGAAGTGTGAAGGTCGTTTCGTTCTTAGCTGCTCTTGCTTTTGCCGGTGTGACGATGCCGAGCTGCAAAGCCAACGATGATGTGACGTTCCTCAACTTCAAGCCGGAAGTCGCTGATAACTATTCTGTTATCACCGCTGCCTACAAGAAGGAGACGGGTAAGAACGTTACCGTCGATACCGCTGCTCAGGGTCAGTATGATACGACGCTCACTGCCGATATGGCCAAGAAGGATGCTCCGGCTATCTTCCAGGTCAATGGACCTGTTGGCTATGCCAAATGGAAGAGCTATTGCGCTGATCTTACCAGCACGGATCTTTACACCAGTCTTTCCGATAAGTCCCTCGCTGTCATGGATTCCGGCAAGTGCTATGCCGTTCCGAACACTGTCGAAGGTTATGGCATCATTTACAACAAGGCTCTCACCGATAAGTATTTTGCTTTAACCACCAAGGCTGCCACCGTTACTGCCAAGTCGATGGATGACGTCAAGTCCTACACTGTCCTCAAGGCTGTTGTTGAGGATATGCAGCTCCATAAGACTGAATTAGGCATTCAGGGTGTCTTCGCCGATACTTCCCTCAAGGCCGGTGAACAGTGGAGATGGCAGACCCACCTCTTCAGCTTACCGCTGACGGGTGAATATGGTTCGATCACCGCTGTTCCTAAGACTCTTGAGTTCAAGTATTCCGCCAACTATAAGAATATGTTCGACCTTTATCTCAACAACTCCATTTCGGCCAAGACTGCCTTAGCCACCGTCGATGTCAACAAGTCGATGTCTCAGGTTGCCTTAGGTCAGGCCATCATGGTCCAGAATGGTAACTGGGGTGCTGGTCAGATCACCGGAACCACTGGCGCTACCGTCAAGTCTTCCGATCTGAAGTTCCTTCCTATCTACATGGGCGATATGGGCGACAACGTCAAAGAAGCCTCTCAGGGCCTCAATGTCGGCACTGAAAACTTCCTTTGCATCAACGCCAAGGTTTCGTCTGCCAAGCAGACGGCTGCTCTCAACTTCTTAAAGTGGCTGTATCTCGGCAACGGCAAGAAGTATGTTGCCATGGCTGCGGATAAGACGACCGGCGGTTTAGGCTTCATTCCGACCTTCAACGGCTATACCGGCGACAATCTTCCGTCGGATCCGTTAGCCAAGGAAGTCATGAACTGGATGGGCAAGACGGGCGTCAAGTCCGTTCCGTGGACTTTCAATTACATCCCTTCTGAGAACGTCAAGAACACGTTAGGTGCTGACCTCTTAGCTTATGCCAACGGTGAAAAGACCTTTGATGTCGCTGTCTCGGATACTGTTGCTTCGTGGGCTACTGAAGCCGCTAAGCTCTAAACTTTCGCTTACCACACTCTAAAATATGCAGCCCCTGGACATCCTCCCAGGGGCTGCATATTCTTTTTTTAGAAGAAAGGAGAAAAAATGCAGAAGTATTATAAAAAATGGGCTCCCCTCTTCCTTTTCCCGCTCCTAGTCTGCTTCGGCGTCGCCTTCCTGGTTCCTTTTTTCATGGGAATCACGTTTGCTTTCACGGACTACAAGACCGTCCGTGACTTTTCATTCAACGGCGTCAGCAATTTTGTTGCTGCCTTCGGTCAGGGAACGACCTTCTGGCATGCTTTCGGCATGACCGTGGCCTTCACGGCCATCTCGGTCATCACCATCAATATCCTGGCCTTCGGCTTAGCCTTGCTCTTGACCAAGGGACTGAAAGGAACGAACTTCTTCCGTTCGCTCTTCTTCATGCCTAACCTCATCGGAGGCATCGTCCTGGGCTGGATCTGGTCGTTATTATTAAACGGCGTCCTGCTGAATTTCAATCAGAATATCTTCATGGGCTTCAACGGCTTCTGGGGACTGGTCATCGTCATGAACTGGCAGCAGGTCGGCTATATGATGATCATTTACATCGCTGCCTTGATGAATGTTCCGGTCGAACTCAACGAATCCGCTCAGATCGATGGTGCTTCCAAATGGCAGACCACCCTTCATGTCATCATCCCGATGGTGGTTCCGGCCATCACGATCTGCACCTTCCTTACTCTTACCAACGGCTTCAAGCTTTATGATCAGAACTTAGCTCTCACCGGCACCTCGGCTCCGGACTGCGAACTCTTGGCTCTGGATATCTTCCAGACCATGTTCACCGATCCGTTAGGCAACAAGGGCATCGGTCAGGCCAAAGCGCTGGTCTTCTTCATCATCGTGGCTGCCATCTCCGGACTGCAGGTCTTTGCGACCCGGTCCAAGGAGGTAGAGGCATGAGCGATCCTGAAAAACTGGAGACACCGACGGAACAGCCTTCCAAGAAGCGACGGCTTTTTGTCCGGAAGAAGGATACCATCAATGATGTCATCCCGAACCGTCAGAAGCATCTTTCCTATCGGACTCAAAAGGTGTGGGAAGCCATCATCAGCTACACCATCCTGATCATCGCCTCGGCCGTGGTCATCTTCCCGCTCTTATTGGTGCTGATGAATTCCTTCAAGTCGAGAAACTACATCTCGACCACCCCGTTTGCTTTCCTGACGGCGGAGAACTTCGCCGGCTTCACCAACTATAAGACCGGTATCGAGCAGTCGGATTTCGGCAAAGCCCTTCTCAACTCCTTCTTCGTCACCATCTGCTCGACCATTCTCATTATTCTGTTCACCTCCATGGCCGCCTGGTTCCTGACTCGGGTCAAGACCTGGTGGACCAAAGTCATCTACTATGTCATCATCTTCTCCATGATCGTTCCTTTCCAGATGGTGATGCTGCCACTTTCCGGCGTGGCCGATGACCTGTATCTGACTAATATCTTCGGTATTCTCATCATATATATAGGCTTCGGAGCCGGCCTTTCCACTTTCATGTATGCCGGCTTTGTGAAGTCAGTGCCTCAGGATCTTGAGGAAGCCGCCATGATCGATGGCTGCAACCCTCCGCAGATCTTCTTTAAGATTGTCTTCCCGGTCCTCAAGCCGACCACCATCACCATTTCCATTCTCAACGTCATGTGGATCTGGAACGATTACCTCTTGCCGTATATGGTCTTAGGCAATAAGAAAGGCCAGACGACCGTTCCGGTCGCCATTCAGAGTGCTATGGCCGGCAGCTACGGCGACATCAACTACGGTGCCTTCATGGCCATGATCGTCTTAACGATCATCCCGATCATTATCTTCTACCTCTTCAGCCAGAAGTACATCATCAAAGGTGTCGTTGCCGGTGCCGTCAAAGGCTAAACATAGGAGAAAAAACAATGGCAAGCATTACATTCCAGCATGTCCAGAAAACCTATCCGGGCATGAAGAAGTCGGTCATCAAAGATCTGAACCTTGAAATCAAGGATAAGGAGTTCATCATTCTGGTCGGTCCGTCGGGCTGCGGCAAATCCACGACCTTACGTATGATTGCCGGTCTCGAGGACATTTCCAAAGGAAACCTCCTCATCGACGGCAAGAAGATGAACGATGTCTCGCCCAAAGACCGGGATATCGCCATGGTCTTCCAGAACTATGCGCTGTATCCGAACATGACGGTCTATAAGAACATCGCCTTCCCGCTGAAGATCCGTAAGCTCACCCCTAAGGAAATCGCCGCCCGGGTTGAATTAGCCAAAGTCTACTGCAAAGATAAGAATCTCCCGGCGGCGGAAGCAGCCGAGTATATCGACACCGTGAAGAAGCAGACGAAGTATACCAAGGAAGAGATCGATAGCAAGGTCCATGCCGTGGCCAAAGTCCTGGACCTGGAAGCTTTCTTGGACCGCAAACCGGCCAACCTCTCCGGCGGCCAGCGTCAGCGTGTCGCCTTAGGAAGAGCCATGGTCCGTTCGCCGAAGGTCTTCCTGTTGGATGAGCCGCTTTCGAACCTCGATGCCAAGCTCCGTACCGAAATGCGTTCCCAGATTTCTCAGCTTCACAAGAAGCTGGATACCACCTTCGTCTACGTCACCCATGATCAGACCGAAGCTATGACGATTGCCGACCGTATCGCTGTCCTCAATAACGGCGATCTGCAGCAGTTCGATACTCCGCGGAACCTCTATGAGAGTCCCTGCAACATGTTTGTGGCCGGCTTCATCGGTTCGCCGGAGATGAACTTCATCAAGGTCCATCTTGCCGTCAGCGACAACAAGACCGAAATCACCTTCGCCAATCATACGATGACCTTGGATCCGTCCGTCAACAGCAGCCATCTGCTCGACAAGTACAACGGCAAGGACATCATGATGGGCATCCGTCCGGAAGCCATCACCTTAGCCACCCCGGAAAACAAAGCCGGCGTTGCTGAGGATGCCATTGTCGATGTCCATATCAAGATGGCTGAGTTCCTTGGCGCTGAGATCTACTTCTACTTTGATCTGGATGGTGTCCAGCACATCGCCCGCATTCCTTCTTCCTACCAGGTTCACTCCGATATGGATGCCAAAATCGTCATTGACAGCCGCCGTTGCTATTTCTTCGATCCGGAGACGCAGGAAACGCTTGTCTACTCCTTACAGAGCAAGAGCGTCCCGGTAAAGTTCTAAGGTAATTATGGCTGAAAAGGAAAAGAAGCATTTCTTTCACGCGCGACTGAATCTTTCCCGCTACGGGTCGTTTGCCACGTTCATCAATATCCTGATCGGATACATCGATACGGTGGTTCTGGATAACTTCTTCTTCATCCTCACGTCCTTAGGAATCATCACCATCGGACCGGGACTGGCAAGCCTCCACGCCTGTTTTGAAGACTGCGTTGCCAACCGTACCGAGCACCGCTACCGGGCCTACTTCCGGCATTTCAAGGAAGCCTTTCATCTCCCCATCATCCTGTTAGGTCTCCTCTTGACCGGGGTGTATGCGGCCTTGGGCTATGGTTTCTTCTTCTTCCACATCAATCTGGCGACCCATCTCTGGCTGACAGTGTTCTTAGTCCTGGATGTGTTCCTTTTCTTCTTCCTGGCTCGCTTCTTCGCTTACTTCTTCCTACAGTATGTCCGGATGGAACTGCCCATCAAGACGCTTTTGAAGAATGCCTGGCTCTTATCCCTCTCCCATCCCAAGGAGATGCTCATCGGCGATGTCGGCTTTGCGCTCTTCTTCCTGATTCCGCTGGTCTTCATCGACCGGGCCTTCCCGCTGTTCATCGCCATGTCCTTCACCGGTGCGGTCTTAAGCGAGATGATGAGCGTCTATAAGATCGTCGACAGTTACGTGCTGAAAGATGTTGACGAAGATGATGACGGCGAGGTCAAAGAGACCCGTCCGAATCTCCGCCTGGATCTGCTTCCTGATACGACGAAATCGGCTCCTACCGCAAAATAGCAGCCGTTTCGAATATCTTACCGAAAGGTCAACTCTCTTATGAACACAAAAGAACGTCTCTCCGGAATTCTGATGCCGATCTCCAGTCTTCCTTCTCCCCATGGAATCGGAACCTTAGGGAAAGCAGCCTATGATTTTGTCGATTTTCTTGTTGCCAGCCATGCTGACTTATGGCAGATGCTGCCGCTCAATGTCACCAGCTATGGGGACAGTCCGTATCAGTCTCCGTCCTCCAACGGTCTGAACTACTACTTCATCGACCTGGATACCCTGGTGGAGAAAGGTCTTCTTTCCGCTGAGGAAATCCATGCTTCCGGCCTTAACGAAAGCAGCGATCGCGTCGACTATGCCAACCTCTTCCAGTACCGGATTCCGCTTCTGAAGAAGGCATTCAGCCGGTTTGATGCGACGCGCGAGGATTTCAAAGTCTTTGAGCAAGCCGGAGACTATAAGGATTTTGCTTTCTATATGACCCTGAAGTCTCACTTCGGCTATGCCCCCTGGTATAGCTGGGAGAAAGCCTACCGCACCTACACTCCAGCCATTGAAGAGTCGACGTTAGCGACCTATCCCGAGGACTATCTCTTCTATGTCTGGACTCAGTATGAATTCCTGAATCAGTATCGTTCGTTGAAGAACTACGCCAATTCCAAAGGCATCCGGATCATCGGCGACATGCCCCTCTATCTGGCCTTGGATTCGGTGGAAGTCTACAAATATCCCCAGCTCTTCCTTCTTGACAAGAACCTTGTCCCGACCCTGGTGGCCGGCTGTCCTCCGGATGAGTTCTCCGCTGACGGTCAGCTCTGGGGCAACCCCATCTATGACTGGTCCTATATGGCCAAAGACAACTACCGTTGGTTCCATGAAAGGATCCGGAAGAATCTCAGCAATTTCGATATCCTGAGAATCGATCATTTCCGTGGCATTGCCGGCTATTACACCATTCCTTATGGCATGAAGAATGCCAGAATCGGCAAATGGCAGGTGGGTCCGGGCTTTGCCCTCTTTGAAGGCGAGACCTCCTTGCCCATCATTGCCGAGGATCTCGGCTTCTTGGATCAGCCGGTCAAGGATCTTCTGAAGAAGACCACCTATCCGGGCATGAAAGTCCTGGAGTTTGCCTTTGACGGCAAGGAAGACAATATCTTCAAGCCGACCAACACCACAGAAAACTATGTCTGCTATACCGGCACCCACGACAATATGCCGATCTATGGCTATCTCAACAGCCTGAGCATCGATGAGCTTAACATCGTCACCGGCGACCTCTGGCGGGAATGCCTCGCCTTTGATGTCCCCTACAACGACCAGAACCTCAAGACCTTGGCCCGGACGATAGTCTCCCTCTGCTATGCCGGCAAGACCTTTATGTCCATCGTTCCGATTCAGGATCTGCTGCTTCTGGATAACGATACCCGGATGAACCATCCGTCCGTTCTCTCCAACGAGAACTGGACCTACCGCAGCCAGCGAAGTGATTTCTCTCCGGAGCTGAGCTCCTTCATTGCCGGGCAGTGCAAGAAGTATCATCGCGGCCACTGAGCCGCTGACAAAAGATCGTTAAAGGGAGCCGAAACAGCTCCCTTTTTGTCTGTCTAATGTTACAATCTTCAGGTATGACCTATTTCACCAGTGATCTCCATTTCGGAGATGAGCATTATCTCTTTGTCGACAGCCGTCCTTTTCAGGATATCGAGGACATGGATCAGACCCTGATCCGTAACTGGCAGCAGACCGTCAAGGCCGAGGATGACGTCTACATCCTCGGGGACCTGATTTCCCATAACCACAGCCATGACGATGCCTATTATCTTTCCCGGCTGACCGGACACCTTCATCTGATCGTGGGCAACCATGACCATACGATGCTGGAAGATCCGAAGAACCATGCCTACTTCGAATCCATCGACCAGATCAGGAAGATCGCCTTGGACGACAAGGAGATCATCCTCTGCCATTACCCGATGGCCGAGTGGGAGAACTCCATCCGGGGTTCCTACCTCATCTACGGACATATCCATGCCTTTAAGAACGCCTCCTATCGGTATATGGCGACCTTGGAGAAGGCCAACAACTGCGGCTGCATGATCTGTGGGTACAGACCGGTGACGTTTGCCGAGCTTGTTACCTGCAATGCTCGCTTCAAGAAAGCGGGAAAGACCGACTAAGACCCAAAAAGAAAAAAGCTCCTCTGTAAGCTGTACCCCTTTCTC
>LAHS01000530.1_pt1 | contig 124882 bp, 116 predicted proteins | sample 329651 | NCBI WGS metagenome assembly LAHS01 (sample SAMN03275699, study PRJNA271635) | activated sludge metagenome | isolation source: sample C-1 Sludge from hydrolytic chamber (first chamber) of Anaerobic...
ATGATAACCACAGAACCAACAAAAGTTCTCCCAAACATAGTTGGTGAGTACTCCTATGTTCATGGCGGCAAATCTATTAATTACTTAGATAAGATGGTTGACATTAACAAAATGACTTCTTATGGAGAGATAGTAATAAAGGCTGCAAGCATTATGGGGTCTCCTTTACAAAATTGCGATTTTATGTTTTGGGACAGACTATATGACAAGTATACCAACAATCTGAAAATCACACCGGATGTCATGTCGGGGGCTAACACACATTTGAGATGGCAGTTGGGAGACAGAGTGCCTTATCCGGAAGCATACATTATATATCCGGATGATCCGGACAACAAAGTCCCTGTATATTTTGATGAGCGCTCAGAAAAAGAGAAGGCAGCAGATGCCGCAAGAGAAGCCGCCAAACCAAAAGGTTTTTCCGTCCCGACAGATGTTATTTTAAAAAAGGTTAAATAAAATAAGGTGACTGTTGTGGCACAACTTTACACAATCTGGCAAAAGCTAGCTCGCTTGAGAAACAAGCGAGTAAAAAAAAGACAAGCAAAAGTGCTTGTCTTTTTTTATGCCTATTCGCGGATAGCTGCGATGCCTGGAAGGTCTTTGCCTTCAAGGTATTCCAACATTGCGCCGCCGCCGGTTGAGATGTAGCTTACTTTGTTTGCAAAGCCCATCTGATTGATGGCTGCAACTGAATCTCCGCCGCCAATCAAAGTGAAGGCTCCGGCTGCTGTTGCATCTGCAAGCGCCTTTGCAATTTGAAGTGTTCCAAATGCAAATTTAGGCATCTCAAATACGCCAACGGGACCGTTCCAAAGAATTGTCTTGGAGGCAAGTATAACTTTTCTCCACTCGTCCAATGTATCTTGCGCAGCGTCCATTCCCATCCAGCCATCTGGAACTTCAGAGTTCTTGCAGCGCTGAGTCTTGGCATCATTGTCAAACTTATCCGCAACTACTATACTGTCGGGAAAATAAAGTTTAACTCCCTTAGCCTGAGCAGCTTTTACAATATCAAGAGCCAAAGGCATCTGGTCATCTTCACAAATTGAAGTACCAATTTTTCCGCCCTGAGCTTTTGCAAATGTGAAAGCCATTCCGCCGCCGATAATCATATTATCTACTTTGTCCAAAAGGTTCTGAAGGATTCCAATCTTTGAGGAAACCTTTGAACCACCGATAATTGCAGTTACGGGATGCTGAGGATTCTTAAGCACTTTGTCTATGTTAAGAATTTCTCTCTGCATAATGTAACCGAACATTTTATCATTAGGGAAGTATTTGGCAATTAGTGCTGTAGAAGCATGAGCGCGGTGAGCTGTTCCAAATGCATCATTGATGTAGCAATCTGCATAGGAAGCAAGGGTCTTTGTGAACTCCTTCTGGCTCTCTTTAACTTTTGCCTTTGCCGCCTTCTTAACTTCATCAGAAGCGTCATCAGCAAGGTCTCTTGGTTTGCCCTCTTCCTCTGCGTAAAACCTCAGATTCTCAAGCAATAGCACTTGTCCGGGCTGTAAATTTTTAGCCTGCTCCTGAGCCTTCATGCAATCAGGCGCAAACTCAATTTTAGCTCCCAGCAATTCCTCTATTTTGTAAATGATGTGCTTCAAAGAGAACTTATCCGCAACACCTTTAGGTCTTCCAAGGTGAGACATTAGAATCAATGCTCCGCCGCCCTCAAGAACTTTCTTAAGAGTAGGGATTGCAGCTCTGATTCTTGTATCATCGGTAACTTTAAAATTTTCATCCAATGGGACGTTAAAGTCAACTCTGACGATGACTTTCTTTCCCTTAAAATTGTAATTGTCAATGTTTTGCTGCATATACGTATGTATTAAATTGTTAATTTCTTTAAGGTCCCGACAGTTCTATTGTCCGCCGTCATGAGTGCGGTATAGAGAGCCGCTGCCGCAGCATGTGCAAAACGCGCACCGCTTTTGACGCAGCAAATTTAACAAAATGTGTGATACTGTTATTTTTTGTAAATTTGGACTATCTTTTAACCTAAACTTTAGTATGCAAAAACACATTATTCTGTCCAACACATTAACATGCGCTACCGTTATAATAATTGTATTTTTAGCATCCTGCGGGCGAAAGACGGCTAAGGAATCTATCGGGAATAAAATTGAAAATATTGACACCTTGTTTTCATTAGTGGGAGAGACAACCGTGGCGCACCCTGACAGCACAATAATGTTCCTGAGGGGTCATATTGCGGATTCTGAAGACTCTGTATATAAGGCATTTGTGGATGTTTTAATGGGGGAGTGTTATTACTATGCCAACAATCTCGATTCAATAAATTATTACTTTAAGAGAGTTAATAATTTCTGTGCCAGGCAGAAACTGACGCCGGACCTATATTCTGTAATGGCGGCAAATGATAATTTCCGCGGTGTTGTGATGCAGACTCTTGGTATCAGGGATTCTTCATTATTCTATTATACGAGAGCTTACCATGAGGCAAAAAATGCTTCTTGGCGCGGGACGCTTGGAAATTCCTGCATTAACGCCGCAGACGTCAGCAAACAGATGGGCAAGTTGCCGGAGGCGGCTCAGTGGTATAGAAATGCGCTTGCTGTCGCTGATTCTTTAAAGCAGGGAAAATTGGCAATTTACATTGGACTAGGTTCCGTTTATTCAGGGCTGGGCAATTTTGAGCTGGCCGATAAAACGTTAGATATTGCTGAAAATAAGTATCATCCCGGAAATGGTTATGAGCGTTACAACTTATATAATGAAATGGGGAATAATGCCTATCACCAAAAAAAATATGATAGGGCGCTGGAATATTTTAAAGAGGCATATTCAAGTGCAAAAAAATTGCAAATGCCCTCTGCAAAGGCAATAGTTGAGTCCAATTTAGGAGAAATTTTTACGTATTTGCGTCAATATGACTCTGCAAGAGTTTACATCAATTCCGCAAGAAAATTTTTCTTTGCAGGGCCGGAGGATCCGTCTATTAAATTTTATTTGGACGGTCTTTCCGCATCCCTTGAACTAGCAACGGGGAATCTTTCAACAGCAAAAAAATATTTGTCTCAACCATTTGATGCAAAAGTAGTTGGGCCAATGTATCTCTCTTTGTATAATAAACGTCTTATGGAGTATTATCAGAAGGTAGGTGATTATAAAAATGCATGGATGTATAGAGAAAAATATGAGACGTACAGAGACTCTTTACAAAATGCAAATTACCTGAACAGTGTTGCGGAAATAGATATGAGGTATTCTAAAGATACTACGGTTTTGCACAGAGATATGGCTTTGGCAAAAAACAAGGAGAAAATCTCTAAGCTTACCAATACTTTGATAATAAGCGGAGTGCTTTTGCTTCTGCTAATCGCCGCGGCTATGCTTATTAATTTTTTGCATAAGGAAAAAAGAATCAAAGAGGACAAAAAGCGGCTGGCGCAGATTTCCAACTTGCGCGTGACTAATTTACTGAGCAGATTTTCTCCTCACTTTGTTTTTAATGTTCTTAATGTGATTACTCCGTCTTTGCAGAGAGAACAATCGGGCATAGTGGAAAAACTAATTTCTCTTTTGCGATACAACCTGCAAAGTCTTGATAGAATTAGCATTAAGCTCCAAGAAGAGCTGAAGACGGCGGACGATTATGCGGTGCTTTGTAAATCCATGAATAAAGCGCTGCCAATACCGATACATGAATTTGCGCCGGATGTTGATATGAATTTTATAATTCCTGCGATGTGTATCCAAATATGTGTTGAAAACGCAATAAAACACGCATTTCCGCATGGGGTGGCGGCTGACGGAGGGGATCCAAAAATTATTATTTCCGGCAAGGTGACAATAGACAAAAGCTTGGAAATAGTTATTAAAGATAATGGAATTGGTTATGATTCTGCCGCGGCAACTACCAGTGGGCAAGATATTTCCAGGGATGGAAAAAGTACCGGAAACGGAATAAAAATTTTATCCGGAACCTCAATGCTGTTAAATGCATACAACCAAAACAAGATTAAATTATCTGTCAGGAATGATGGAGGTACGGTTGTAACTATTGTAATACCAAAAGATTATAAATTTAATATCTCTTAAAAATGAAAGCGGATAAAATTATGCGTACAGTCATAATTGATGATGAACCGGAGTGTATCAAAACATTATCGGAAGATTTAAAGCAGTATAAATCAATAGAATTAATTGATACAGCTTCCGATTATGATAATGGCAAAGAGCTGATAGAGAGAGAGAATCCGGACGTAATCTTTATTGATATTGAATTATATGAAAAATCCGGAATTGATTTGCTTGATGATGTCAAAGATGAAATAGATCCCAACACAAAAGTTGTGTTTTACAGCGCGTTTGACAGGTATATGATAGATGCAATAAGGATGTCCGCCTTTGATTTTTTGCTTAAGCCGTATATCCCTTCTGAATTGGAGATTGTTGTTAAAAGGCTGCAAGAGAGCCGGAAGGAAATAAGGGTGGCAGAAGAGGGGAGGAAAATTTTCCGGGAGTCTATTGCCAAATTAAAATGCCCTAATGCAAAAATACTTGCAATACAAACAATTACCGGCATTGCCTTTGTAGATGCCAATATGATTGTAGGAGCAAGATTTGATGCGGGTGATAAGTGCTGGGTTTTATATATGACGGATAAAAATGAATTTAAATTACGCTCCAGCACTAATGCGGACGGGATTTTAAAATTAAAAAGTACGTTGGTGCTGGTGAATAAATCCGATATTCTCAACTTTGAATACATCTGTTCTATTGAGAATAAATCTTTAAGATGTATTTTATTGCCTCCTTATGAAGACACGGAGATCTACGCATCCAGACGTTGTTATGCTAAACTTAAGGAGCAGCTGCAGCTGTTGTAGTGTTACGGGGGAAGTTTTTACACTTGCATACAACAAAAAGGATTACCTTTGCGACAAATGACAGAACCTCAAATCATAGTAGAAAGTCCGCAAGATTGGAAAGATTATGAAATCCTGGATTCAGGTGACGGTTACAAGCTGGAGCGCTTTGGCAATTATGTGCTTGCGCGCCCTGAGCCTAAAGCGTTATGGAGCAAAAGCTTGCCCGATAGCGAGTGGGAGAAGCTGGCGTACACTCAATTTGTTCCGGGTGCCGGTTTTGGAAAACAGGGCAAGGAGGATAGCGGCACATGGGAGAAACTCAAAAAAATGCCTGAACAATGGACGATAGAATATTCTAATACTGAAAGAATTGCCTCTGAGTGGTCAGAAAAAAGGCATGGATTTGCCAGAGGCTCGGACGGTTCAGTGGGAAATGAGGCAAAGCTTGACGGCTTGCATATGAAGTTGCGTCTTGGTCTTACATCATTTAAACACGTCGGAGTGTTTCCGGAGCAGGCGCCAAATTGGGACTGGATATATGCACGCACAAAAATGCTGGTGGATAAACTGTCTGTAAATCAAATGGATACCAAACCCATCGGGAATAATGACGGTGGCATAAAAGTTTTAAATCTGTTTGCATATACAGGAGCAGCATCTCTTGCGGCGCGTGCCGCAGGCGCTGAGGTGACTCACCTAGACTCTGTTAAACAGGTTGTTACGTGGGCAAAAGAAAACATGGCGCTCAGCAATTTGGAGAATATCAGATGGATTATAGATGACGCTCTTAAGTTTGTGAGGAGAGAAGTCAGGCGCGGCAATTTATACAACGGTCTTATCCTTGATCCTCCGGCATACGGGCACGGACCGGAAGGAGAGAGATGGAAATTGGATGAGCTGCTTTTTGATATGCTTTCTGAGTGTGCAAAAATTGTTGCACCGCAAAACGCATTTGTGGTACTTAATTTGTACTCAAATGGTTACTCCGCTCTTCTTGCAAACACTCTGCTGAAAAAAGCGTTCAATGAGAGGGGAGATTTTAATTGCGGAGAACTGGTTTTAAAAGATAAATTTGATAAGATTATACCTTTGAGTGTTTACTCTAGGATGACAAGATAGTTTCAACAAAAGAGATTTAGAAAATGAATATACTTTCATCTATCGGCGCCCTGTTTGACGTGCTGTTTGTCCGCTGGAATGTTTCACCATATCTTTTGCATATTGGACATTTTGCAGTGCGGTGGTATGGCATTCTCTTTATAACAGGCTTCATATTAGGATATTGGATGTTTACAAAATTTTATAAGGCAGAGGCTCTTCCTTTAAAATTGTTGGACCCGATGCTTTATATGCTTTTGATTTGCGCTTTGGTTGGAGCACGTCTTGGTCACATAATCTTCTATGAACCACACTATTATTTTGTTGAACATCCGGAGGAGATTCTTAAAGTATGGCACGGAGGACTTGCAAGTCACGGCGGCGCAATTGCAATTTTGTTTGGAGTGTGGTGGTATGTTCACAAGTATGGCAAGCAGTATCATTTTGATTTCTTGTGGGTTATGGACAGGCTCGCGATAGCTGTTCCTTTTGCGGGTATGTTTATCAGGCTTGGAAATCTTATGAATTCAGAGATATACGGTGTTACAACTTCTCTTCCATGGGGCTTTATTTTTGAGCGCAATGGAGAGTTGATGCCTAAACATCCTACGCAACTTTATGAAGCTCTTTCATATTGTCTGATAGGGGTAATAATGGTGCTGATTTATTGTTATGCTCATAAAAAAGTTCACAGAGGATTTTTATTTGGGCTTTTCTTAACTCTTTTATTTGCAGCAAGATTCTTTATTGAATTTGTAAAGGAGCCGCAAGAGGCATTTGAAAACAATATGTCTTTGGACATGGGCCAGTGGCTGAGCATTCCGTTTATTTTGGTTGGTCTGTTCTTCCTGATAAGGAGCTTTTATGTAAAGCTTCCAACCAGAATTTATCCTGTAGAGACTCCCTCTGCAAAGTAATAAACATCACAAATAAGCTCTCATAAACTGTCGGGAGGCATATTATCTTTTCTCTTGACAGTTAATACTTTATTTGTTAAATTTGAAACAAATAAAATAATTGCGGTATGAAAAAGATTATTGCACTTTTGTTTTCTGTGATGTTCTTTTTATGTTATGGGTTTGGCGCTTATGCGCAAGTCTCGCAATCCCATATGGCGAGTTTAAAAGCAAGGGCTCTGGAAGGAAATGCGGCCTCTCAATATGAGCTTGCATGTTATTTTGATTCAGGAATTGGTTGCACGATAGATTATGCAGAGGCTGCAAGATTATTCAGTCTTGCTGCAGAGCAGGGGCATGCCGGAGCTGAATGTTACTTGGGGTGGTATTATTATGAAGGAAAGGGGGTAAAGCAAGATTATGTAAAAGCTGTTATGTGGTTAGCAAGGGCAGCCGGACAGGATAATTATTTTGCCGTGAATGATTTGGCCCTTTGTTATGCCTCTGGGCACGGTGTTCCTAAAAATGATTCTCTGGCGATTGCTTATTTTAAGCGTGCCGCAGAACACGGCAATGGTATGGCACAGTATAATTTAGGGTGTAGATATCTTGATGGCAGGGGGGTTCCTGTGGATTATAAAACAGCAGCTGATTTATTTTTGAAGTCAGCAAAACAAAACTATTCTCCGGCTCAATATAAATTGGGGTTTTGCTATGAAGTTGGCGCGGGAGTAGAAATAAATGTTTCCAAGGCCATAAAATATTATAAATTAGCAGCCGGTCAAGGTGAAGAACTTGCTCGGCGAGCTTTGACCAGGCTTGGCAAATAACTATGTATGAAAGAATTGCAGACGGATATATTTTCTGAAATTATTAAGGCTCCGGCAGATTATGATATGCTCTGCATACTTGGACCCACAGCAAGCGGCAAGACAAAGTTTGCAGTTGAATGTGCAAAAAAAATCACAGATGCGCATTTGAAAAATAAGCGTGCGCAATGTCAAAACATTGTAGATAAACCACTTGTTGCAGAGATAATTTCTGCAGACTCCCGACAGGTTTACAAAGGAATGGATATTGGAACAGGCAAGGACTTAGAGGAATATGCCGGGGTACCGTATCACTTAATTGATATTGTGGAAGCCGGTGAGAAATATAATGTTTTCAAGTACAAGCAAGATTTCCAAAGAGTTTATGATGAGGTGATTGCGCGCGGAGCATTTCCGATTCTCTGCGGGGGCAGCGGATTGTATATAGAGGCAGTTTGCACAGGTTATGAGCTTAAGGAAGTTGCACCCAATCCAGAACTGCGGGCGGAACTGGAGAAGAAAAAGATGCCTGAACTTATTCAAATGCTTACTGAGTTAAAAGCGCGCAATGGCTCTGAGCCACACAATAATACAGACTTTGACAGTAAAAAGAGGGTTATACGCGCAATTGAAATTGAACGGGCTGCGGCGGCTGAGATGCCTGAGAAAAAAATCACATATTGTGAGAACGCGGAGAATGCAGAAAAAAAATCTGTCGGGACAAAAATAAAAGTCAAATACATTGGTCTTAATCCCGATAGGGAAGTCCGCAATGCGCGCATAGACAACAGATTGCAGCAAAGGTTGGATGGCGGCATGGTGGATGAAGTGAAAAAACTTTTGGACAGCGGAATAAAAGCTGAGGATTTAATTTATTATGGGTTGGAGTATAAGTTTGTGACACAATATATTGTTGGGGAACTAAGTTTTGATGAAATGAAGGAGAAGCTCTCAATAGCAATTCATCAGTTTGCAAAAAGACAGATGACTTGGTTCCGGGGGATGGAAAGGCGCGGTATAAAAATTGAATGGTTAAAAGTATAATATCCTGGATATGAAAAAATTTTTGAAGTTGGCTGCGGTTTGCGCGGCATTTCTTATGACAGCACAATATGCTGGTGCTCAGAAAGTTTCTGAACTGGAATTTACAAATGTTAAAGATTTGATAACTCAAGGAAGGGCTGTGATGATTGGGCAGGCGGAAAAGGGAACGGCAGACAGCGCTTATTATTATCGTTTGCCAAACAGAATGAAAGGGGTTGTGAGGAAAGAGTTGTGGGACCTTGGAAAGAATTCTGCCGGAATAGCAATCAGATTCTCTTCAAACGCAAAATGCATTGGCCTTAAATGGACACTTATCAATAATTTCAGCATGGCTCACATGGCTGGTACAGGTATCAGAGGATTAGATATTTACACTCTTGCAGATTATGCTTCTCCATCAGACGGCATTGATAAAAGTGCAAATACCGGAGAAAAATTTAAGGAGGCGTTTAAATCTCTTGGCAAGGATGCAAAAAGAGTTGGAAAGAAAGCGGTTAATACTGTGACAGGTAAAAGCAGCTGGATTTATGTTGGTGTTGTATTTCCAAACGGTAAAAATTCTTCCAGTGTTTTTGTCCGCAAAATGGATGGAAAGCAAAGAGAATATTTGATGTATCTTCCTCTTTATGACGGTATTGAGAGTCTTGAGATTGGAGTGGACAGCTCTGCTCAAATAGCAGCTCCGCAGTCTGCAGATTTGCTTCCCTCAAATGTTCAAGGTCAATCAGGCAAAAAATTGCCAATTGTATTTTATGGAACAAGTGTAACTCAAGGCGGGTGCGCAACGCGCCCCGGCATGGCATACCCTGCAATTGTTGAGCGAGCTCTTGGAAGAGAGACAATTAACTTGGGATTCAGCGGCAACGGACGCATGGATAAATCTATGGCAAATTTTGTAACCAAGATTCCTGCATCTGCGTATGTAATTGACTGCCTGGCAAATTGCGATTATAATATGGTCAGAGACAGTTCAGATTATTTCATTACAAAGATTGCTGCCGCTCATCCTAATGTCCCGGTAATCATGGTTACTAATTACAAATATCCGCAGCAAAACGTAAGCTCTTCTTTACAGGAAGAGATGGATAAAGAGAATGCTCTTTGGAAATCTATTTTTGAGAGACTGGCTAAGAAATACACTAATCTCCATTACTTAGATATCTCAGGAAATGTAATTGACAATGAAGATACTGTAGATGGTACTCATTTGACAGACAGAGGATTCACCCATATTGCCCAGGAGTTTATTGGGGAATTGAGATCTGTGATGGAATAGAAAAAGCTACTTGAGGACTTTTTTGTAAGGGATTGATTAATAATCGTCTCCTCTTTGTTCTGCACGGCGCATATCTTTTTGCTTAATAGTTTCGCGCTTATCGTACTCTTTCTTGCCTCGGGCAAGTGAGATGTTCAATTTTGCGTAGCCATTGTCTGCAATAAAAAGGCGAGAAGCAACTATCGTGAGACCTTTCTCTTTTACAGAGCGTTGCAGCTTTTTAAGCTCTTTCTTTTTGAGCAGCAGCTTGCGGTCTCTCTTGGGGTCCTTGCGGTTGTAGCTGGCCCACCAGTAATCTGCTATATGCATCCCCTTAACGTAAAGCTCCCCTCGGTCAAAGAAGCAATAACTATCTACAAGAGAGGCCTTTCCGGCTCTGATTGATTTAATCTCAGTGCCGGCCAGGACAATTCCGGCGGTATAGTTTTCCAGAAATTCGTACTCGAATCCCGCCTTTTTGTTCTTTATATCTACCTTGCTTTTAGTCTTTTGCATGTGTTAGCCCCGTTTGTTTTTTCTCTTTTGCGCAGGCGTACAAAGTTAATCAAAATACCCGTGTCTAATAATTGTGTGTTAATTCAAATAATTATTATATTTGTGAACTAATTATCCAAAAAATTTAGATGAATAGTTTAAATAAAGAGAAAACCAATGTGATTTTAGCGCTGTATAAGGAGCCTAGGAGTGTGTTCCGTTTGAATGATATAGCTGCTATGATAGAGGAACCACGTCCGGATGCCTTGTATAAACGTCTAAATTATTACGTTCAAGGCGGTAAGATTTTAAACCCTCGCAAAGGAATATACGCAAAAGAGAACTATAGTATGGAGGAACTCGCGGGTATACTTTATACGCCGTCTTACATTTCATTTGAATCTGTTCTTCAAAGCAGTGGAATTGTATTTCAGTATAGTTCAGTAATTACATTGGCAAGTTACCTTAGCAGAAAAGTGAAAGTTAATGGTTCAGAGATTGTTTACCGTAAAATTAAATCTGAGATACTGGTAAATCCTATCGGGATACAAAATATTAATAATAAGAGCATTGCAACACCAGAAAGAGCTATGCTGGATACGATGTATCTAGACAAAAATTATTCATTTGATAATATTTCCTCTTTGGATAAGAAACTTCTTGCAGAAATATTGCCCATTTATAACTCAAAAATTTTAGCCAGGAGGTTGAACCGGCTCTTAAACTCTCTGTAAAATTTTATAAAAATGTTTGATAAAAATAAACATAGATTGTATATGTTTCAGATACTGAAAGATATTTATTCTGATGTGAAACTTACTGAATGCCTTGGATTTAAAGGGGGGTCTGCGTTGATGTTTTTTTATGACTTGCCCCGTTTTTCCGTTGACTTGGATTTTAATTTACTGGATAACGCGCAGCAAACAATAGTTCATAACAAGCTGAAAGTGATTTTGCAGAAATATGGAAAAGTTACGGATGAAGCGGAAAAATTCTTTGGGCTTATTTTGGTGTTGGATTATGGTGCCGGAGAAAGAAAACTAAAGGTGGAAATATCTGAAAGACAGTATGATAACCACTATGAAATAAAAAATTTATTTGGAGTAGCGGTAAAAGTGCTGGCAGAACCTGATATGTTTGCGCACAAACTTTGTGCATTGTTGGACAGAAAAGAGGTTACCAACAGAGATATTTTTGATTGTTATTTCTTTATGCAAAAGCACGTGCCGGTTAATCAGATGATAGTGGAGAAACGCATGAAAATGAAGCTTGCCGATTATATCCAAAAGTGCATTGATAAATTAAATAAGATGAGTGACAAGGGGTTGTTAAATGGTCTTGGAGAATTGACAGATGAAGAGACAAAGAAATTCGTCCGCACTAAAATGAGAGCTGAAACAATCTCTTTATTAAAGTTTTACAAAGATTATCCGATATTGGCATCTTAGAACATTTAGAATTTAACTATAGCATATTATGGAAAAGAGAGAATCTCAAATAGTAAAGACCGGCGCTTATGGAATAGGGGCAAATGTTTTGATGGCCTCATTTAAAGTAGTAGTTGGCCTGCTGTCAAATTCCATTGCAATTGTAATGGATGCGGTAAATAATTTTTCAGATGCGCTCTCTTCTATTATCACGATAGTTGGTGTTAAGCTTTCTAATAAGCCTGCCAACAAAAAACACCCGTTTGGCTATGGCAGAGTAGAGGATTTAACTTCTCTAATTATCTCAGCGATAGTTCTCACCGCCGGCGTTACCGCGCTTGTTGAATCTGTAAAAAAAATAATTCATCCCGTTGCGCTTAACCCAACAGCTGTAACATTGTGGATTATCGGCATTGCAATTATTATAAAAATTGTACTTGGAATCTATACAAAAAAGATGGGGCATAAGACAGGTTCCGATTCTCTGATTGCAAGCGGAGTAGAGGGACTTTTTGATGCCGCAGTTGCTACTGCTACTCTTGTATCTGCTTTGATGTCAATGTTTTGGGGTATCAACGTGGATGGATGGCTTGGTGCCGTTATTGCTGTCTTTATTATAAAAGCAGGCGTAGATTTGCTGCTTGTAGTGATTGGGCAGATACTTGGGAAAAGAACAGACCCTGAGCTTTCCGCCAGTATAAAAAACGCTGTAAAGCAAGTGCCGGGCGTTTTGGGAGCCCATGATTTGATTCTTAACAATTACGGTCCCAATAAAATGATTGGATCCATAAACATAGAAGCTTATGACTATCTAACAGTCAGAGAATTATACGCTATCACAAAACACGTGCAAGCGGCAATTTACAAGCAGTTCAAAATCTCTCTGGTAGTTGGAATTTATTCCACCAACACCAAAGATGAAAGAGTAACTGCAATGCAAAACTCTGTTACAAAGATTGTTATGGCTCATAAATATGTCATTGGAATGCATGCGTTTTATGTGGATTTTGAGTGCAAAGTAATGAGCTTTGATGCTGTTGTTGACTTTAAAGCCCCCAGTGTACAGCAACTTAGAGACGATATTATAAAAGAGATAGAACAAGAAAACATAGGCTATAAAGTTGTTATCCAGATAGATCGGGATTACAGTGATTAAAAAATTGTCCGTAAAAAAAGTTGCAGCCAACCGTTTTTCCATTACAAAAATTTTAAAAAAAAATCATACCTTGCACTCACATTCAGTTGCTTAGTGAATTATACAGCCAATTAATAAAAACACAGATTCTTTCTGCTGCCTTGAGAGGGCGCAAAAAACTTACAAGAAAAAAGAGCCAAAATTTATCAAATCATGAAGAAAGTATTTACATATGTATCAGCGGCCGTAATTATTTTTGCAACAGGCATTACAATTTTTGTAGTAATAGTATGTTTGCTAACGCTCTGTGGGTGCAGTAGAACCTCCATGGAATGGAAGGGGCGGGAGATAGAGGTATTCATTGTCGGAGATAAAGGCATGGACCCGTGGGACTATTTTGAAGTAGATAGCGTTCTTGTAGTTAATAAACATAATTTTGGGGCTTCAAATAAAGATAATATTCTTAAAGTACAGAGGTCAAATTATTATCCATTTTGTTTTTTGATTGGCACCGGCGCAACGGATGGCTGCATAAATAGAATTTTTGCAGTTGACTCTGACGGAAATATTATATCTGAGTTGTCTATTGTTTCAGAAGATAATACTGATATGGTGATTAAGGACTTTTGCTTTGAGCAGGGGGACACAGTTAATATAGTTGACGTTTTGGCTTATGTTCCGCAAGAGGCGCGTGCAGATGGAACCGCAGATAGAGCAAAACCGGAAATTATCCGCTATAAACTCACTGGCGCAATAAGAAATAATATAGCCAAGAAAGTAAAGTTTAGAGAGTATGAAAGAATAAAAATGCCTGCATATCTTTATTCTACAGAGAGTTTTAAGTTTTTGTCCAATGGACTTTATATGATGTACAAGAGATATCCTTGTGAAGCTGCAGCAGGGGATGGAAATATAGAATATAGATTAAATTGTTGGTATACTTCCGGTGCAACAAGGGGCGGCTGGCTTCCGTTTACTGCAGGTGATACTGTTAGCCGTGGAGTCAAACAATTTATCCGTGAAGACAAAGGAAAATATTATTTGACACAAAGCGGCAATAGTACCTTATATGAGTTCTCTATAAACGGCAAAGGAATTCTTGCCCCTATGGATTCTGTGAAATTTTTATTCTCTTTAAGAGAGAAAGAAGTAACGGACGGCAAAAAAGACAATAAGGAGATTCAGATAGATGAGTTATCCGATGTTTTTAGCTATAGCGGAAACAATGATCTCTTGCTTTATTTCACATACAATCATTATAAGTACGTGGCGTTGTGCAATCAAAAAACCGGCAAATCAGATTGTTACATTGCAGAAAAAAGTCTCGGCGGTTTTATGCCAATGTATTCAGACGGTGATGTTATCTGTTTTAGCCTCTCTTCTGATGAGATTCAAAAAATAGTAAATGAAAAAAACAAAATCTCCTATAGAGATAAGTTTAAAAAATTAGCATTCGTCAAGCCGGGAGATAACGTGCTGCTGTTTGTAAAGAAGAAAAAACTACTTGCAAAATGAAGAAAATATCCGTCGCGATAAATTTAATGTTAATAAGCCGCTAGTGTTTGCATTTAGAAAAATTTCCACCGGACCAGTATTATTTGCCGACGGCGTTGACAGAATTGAGAAATAAATAAAACATTAGTATGATGAATATTAAATCAAACTTTTTGTGCAATTTGCTAACACTTTCATTAATAGTGTTTTTTGCAGATGAGGTATATGCACAGTACGTGCCTCCTGCGACAAAAGCTCAGGTAGTATATCATAGAGTATGCCCTGAGTGTCATGCAAAATTGTATTATGTTTATTATCCAAATTCAGGAGCACCTCCAAGAAGGGAAGAATGGGGACATGAATCCACGTGTTCACAATATGAACACAAGGCACAACAAACGGCGGTGGTGTCAAAATATCAAGACTCTTATAGCACAAAACTGAGGGATATCAAACCGTTGCCTGAGGGAAGCGAGTTTTCACTGGATTATGCGAGCGGTGTTAATTTCAATACAACTCCAGAGGAACTGGAGGGAATGAATTTCAAAGTTGCTGAATACAGCAATGATGGAAGTGCTGTATATTACGATAACCGTTATAATATGAAAGTCTGGGTAAAAAATCGGAAAGTTTGGCGAATGGAAATAGATAGAAGCATGGAAGGTGCCGGAAGGTGGGCAGATCCAGTTATTCCAGACAATCTGTTGGTTCTAGGTTTTGGGGAACACAGAAGCTATTCCGAATGGATGAGTAAGATGGCCTCGTATGGTTTTGATACACGTCAAGATCACTATAACGCCTTTAGAGACTGGCACGGACAATTGACCCTAAACGCTGGTTTTACCGCCTCCAAAACAAACTGTCCGTACACCATTTATCTGTTTTTCATGTATGCAGGTCTTTCTAGCGAGTTAGATGTTCTTCCTTTTATTCCCAGAGTCTCCATGACTTTGAAATAGAAAAAGCTCAGGATTTCCTGAGCTTTTTCTATTTAATCTTGGCAGCAACTTACAAGGTTTCTGTCCCCGTAACCATCATCAATTTTAGATACGGCCGGCCAGAACTTGTTCTCTTTCACCCACTCCAGCGGATACGCCGCCGTCATGCGAGAATACTTGTGAGCCCAATTATCTGAGCAGCACTCCAATGCAGGATGCGGAGCATTTGCAAGAGGATTATCGTGAGCATCATATTCTCCGCTCTTAATCTTCTCACACTCTCCCTTAATTGCCTTAAGCGCCTCAATAAACCTATCCATCTCCTCCTTTGGCTCACTCTCCGTAGGCTCAATCATAAGAGTCTCATGTACAGGGAATGACAGTGTCGGAGCATGGAAACCAAAGTCCATCAGTCTCTTTGCAATCTCAGTAGAACCAACTCCGTATTTCTCTTTGAAATCTCGACAGTCAATTAAGCACTCATGCGCTACTCTTCCCGTTGCGCCTGCGTAAACAACCTCATAATCAGGATGTAAACGTGCCGCAATGTAATTTGCATTTAATATGGCAACCTCTGAAGACTCTTTAAGTCCCTCAGCACCAAGAAGTTTAATATATGCGTGAGTAATAGGCAGAAGCATGGCATTTCCATAAGCGGCAGCGCTAACGGAATCCATCTCCTTTCCGCCAACAGAGGAGTCATAAGGACTTCCAGGAAGGTAAGGAGCCAAAGTGCTTGTGCAGCAGATAGGTCCAACGCCCGGACCGCCGCCGCCGTGAGGCATTGCAAACGTCTTATGTAAGTTCAAGTGGCAGATATCTGCTCCAATTGTTGCGGGATTTGTAAGTCCTACCTGAGCATTCATATTTGCGCCATCCATGTAAACCATTCCGCCGCAGCTGTGAATGACATCCATGATTTCTTTGATTTTAACCTCAAATACTCCGTGAGTAGATGGGTATGTAATCATCAGACCAGCAAGATTTTCCTTGTTTGCCTCAGCCTTCTCTTTAAGTTCATCTACATTGATGTTTCCGCGGTCGTCGCATCCAACAAGAACAATTTCATATCCTGCCATTGCAGCGCTTGCCGGATTTGTTCCGTGTGCTGAGGTTGGGATAATCATCACATTTCTGTTAGCCTTGCCGGTTGCTTTGAAATATCTTCTGATAGTTGTAAGACCTGCGTATTCTCCTGCTGCGCCGGAGTTTGGCTGCAATGAGCAAGAATGGAATCCTGTTATTGTGCAAAGGTCTTCCTCTACCTCTTTGATTAATTGCATATAACCTTCAACCTGATCTTTTGGCGCAAGAGGGTGAACGTTTGTAAGTTCACTCCAGCTAAGCGGCATCATCTCAACGGCAGCGTTCAGCTTCATTGTGCAAGAACCAAGCGGAATCATTGAATGTGCAAGTGAAATATCCTTACGCTCAAGCATTTTGATGAATCTCATCATTGCGGTCTCTGAATGATAAGAGTTGAAAACAGCCTCTGTAAGAATAGGGCTCTCTCTTTGCATAAATAGATTTACAGGATGGCAGCAGTGTCCTCCTTCATGTGCGGCACCCATTTCAGCGGCGTGTGCGCCGTGGCAACATCCTTGTCCCGGAGTAATTCCAAATATTGGAAGAATCTTATGTGCCTCATCTCTGCATGAAAGCTCATCAAAGCTTATGCGGATAAAGCCGTCGGGAGTATAATAAAAGTTAAAACCTGCATCTTCTGCTTTTTTGCGGAGTGCGGCAACATCCAGTTTTCCTCCTTCAACACCCTGAATCTCAATTGTATCAAAGAAGTTCTCTTCTGCCAGTTTGTAGCCGGCCTCTTTAAGATGATGCGCTACTCTGTGGGCGAATTTTGCAGCATTGCCGGCAATAGAAGCAATTCCCTCCGGTCCGTGATAAACCGCAAACATTCCAGCCATTGTAGCGTTCAATGCAGTTGCGGTACATACGTTAGAGGTAGCCTTCTCTCTCTTAATGTGCTGCTCGCGGGTTTGAAGTGCTAGCCTAACTGCCTTATTTCCAAGGCGGTCTACGGAAACTCCTATGATTCTTCCCGGAATAAATCTCTTATATTCATCCTTTGTAGCCATGTATCCGGCTACAGGACCGCCAAATCCCATTGGAAGTCCAAGTCTTTGTGTGCTTCCTACGGCCACATCTGCGCCCCATGCTGCAGGTTCTTTTAACAAAGCAAGTGCAAGAATATCGCAGTACGCAGTTACAAGTGCGTCATTATCATGCATTTTCTTGCAGAACTCAGAGTAATCTCTTACCTCTCCGTCTGCCGCAGGGTACTGAACCAAAGCGCCAAAGCACATAGGGTCTACTTGATATGTTTTGTAATCACCTGTTTGAATGACAAATCCAAGGCCGGCGGCACGTGTCTTAAGAACGGACATTACCTGAGGGAAAATGTTTTGATCAACAAAAATCACATTCTTCCCCGCTTTAACAGCGTTGCGGCTGCGGACATTGTACATCATTCTCATTGCCTCTCCGGCAGCCTGCGCGTCATCTAGCATAGAGCAGTTTGACAGAGGGAAACCGGTAAGTGAACTAATGACTGTCTGGAAAATCAGCAATGCCTCCAGACGTCCCTGAGAAATCTCAGCCTGGTAAGGGGTATAGGAAGTATACCAGCAAGGATTTTCAAAAATATTTCTAACAATAACGGGCAAAACCCCCGTTCCATAGTATCCCTGGCCAATAAGAGAGCGGAAATTCTTATTCTTCCCTACCATCTCCTTAAGTCTTGCAAGATACTGATTCTCAGTCATTGGAGCATCCATCTCCAAGTCCTTCTTTAGCAATATATTTTCTGGAACAGTTTGTTTAACAAGCTCTTCCATGCTATCAACCTTAAGGGCGGAAAGCATTTCTTTAATGTCTTTCTCCCTTGGGCCAATGTGTCTTTGTGCAAATGATAATGTCATATATTTATAATTACGTTTATTTCACTTATAATCCCGACAGTTTCCGCTGCAATTCTTTTGTTGTTTAAATGAAAAACAGCAAAATGTGCAGAAGTCTAAACGAGAATCTACAAAGATATAATAATCTGTCGGGAGTAAAAAGAGTGTATAAAATAAAAAAGTAGTAAATTTGCCTCACTAAAACCTACACATAATATAATATGAGTTTACTAAGCGAAAAAATCTCTGACCTGCAGAAGCGCACTGCGCAGGCATTGCAGGGTGGAGGTGAAAAGGCTGTTGCAAAACAAATTGCAATGGGCAAGCTCCCAGCGAGGGAGCGTATCAGGCAGCTATTAGACGAGGGGACATTTTATGAGTACGACCTGTTCATCCAGCATGACGCAAAAGAGTTTGGGATGGACAAGAAGATTCTTGCCGGTGACGGAGTGGTTATAGGGACCGGTAAGATTAACGGACAGCCTGTTGCTATTTATGCTCAGGACTTTACCGTTGCCGGAGGTTCTCTTGGTAGTATGCATGCAAGAAAGATTACCAAAATAATGGATTATGCACTTAGGATGAGAATTCCTCTGATTGGAATTAATGACTCCGGCGGCGCACGTATCCAGGAAGGTGTTAATTCTCTTGCAGGTTATGGTGAAATCTTTTTTAGGAATACGCTAAACAGTGGTGTAATTCCTCAGATATCAGTCATTTTGGGACCTTGCGCAGGCGGGGCAGTTTATTCTCCCGCATTGACTGATTTTGTTTTTGTAGTAGATAAGATTTCCAAGATGTTTATCACCGGTCCGGAGGTTATTAAATCCGTGCTTGGTGAAGAGATTGATATGGAGAGTCTTGGCGGCGCTCGCGTCCACTGTGAGATTACGGGCAATGCCCATTTCTTTGCAGAGAGTGAGGAGCAATGCTTTAAGCAAATCAAGACATTGCTTTCATATCTGCCTGCTAATAACAAAGTTAGCGCAGCAGTTAAAAAATCTGAAGAACCGGACAAGAAGTTTAAGATAGAGAAGATTGTCCCTGCTGACGCAACGGCTCCTTATGATGTCCGCAACGTTATCAGGTCTTTGACTGACAGTTCAGATTTTATTGAGGTTCAGGAACTTTGGGCCAAAAATATTGTAGTGGGATTTGGAAGAATGCACGGCAAGACCGTTGGCTTTGTTGCCAACCAGCCTCTGTATCTTGCAGGTGTCTTGGATTGTGACTCTTCTGATAAGGCTGCTAAGTTTATAAGATTCTGTGATGCCTTCAATATCCCGATAGTTACTTTGGAAGATATGCCGGGCTATTTGCCGGGCGTTGACCAGGAGCATGCAGGTGTTATCAGACACGGAGCAAAGGTACTGTATGCATATTCAGAGGCAACAGTTCCTAAGATAACTGTCATATTAAGAAAGGCTTACGGCGGAGGTTACATTGCAATGAACTCCCGTCACTTAAGAGCAGACTTTGTATTTGCATGGCCAACAGCAGAGATTGCGGTTATGGGACCTGACGGTGCCGCAAATATTATTTTCCGCAAGGAAATTATGGAGGCTGCTGATCCTGAGGCAATGAGAAAGCAGAAAGTTGCAGAGTATAAGGAGAAGTTTGCAAATCCTTATGTAGCAGCTTCTAAGGGATATATAGATTCAGTTATTAATCCGGCAGATACAAGAAAGTTTATTCTTCAGTCTCTGGAAATATCAGTTGACAAGTATGCCGGCGGTCCTAGCAAGAAGCACGGCCTTCCACCATTTTAACGGTTAGCACTTAGAGTTTTGTTTAACTTAAAAAGTGGTGAAATGAAAAAGACTGAAAATAAATCTACAAGTATCAAAAAAACAAAATCTGGTTATAAAGTTTCTTCACTGGCGGCGGCAAAGGAGGAGAATGTAAAAGTTTCTCAGCCAAAACCGGATGTTAAAGCTGATGCAGAAAAGGCTTTTGACCAGAAAGTTAAGGCTTTGGATAAAGCGGAGAAGCAGGTTCACTCAATTGGTGAAGTTGCTGATGCGGTTGTGACCCCGGTTGCCGGACAGTCAAAGCTGCAGCTTCATGAAGAGGGACGCTTTTATAAAACTTTTTTTACCAAGAAATTTATTGAGCGCAAGAAATGGCAGGCTCCGGATTTGACAAAGGTGCTTTCCCATATTCCCGGTTCCGTAATTCAAATCTTTGTTAATGCTGGACAGGAAGTACACGCCGGAGACAAGCTTATGATATATGAGGCAATGAAGATGAAAAATGTAGTCAATGCCCCGTATGATGGTAAAATTAAGGAGATTAATGTAACAGTTGGAGAACATCTTCCAAAGGGTGCAGTGCTGATGACATATGAAAAACCGCATACAACAAAAACTGCGGAGAGTACAAAAGAACATCATCATCACCATCATGGCAGCCGCAGATAACGGGAGTTGCAGATAACTGTTTATCAATAATAATTACTTGCAGGGTCAATTTTTAGTGGCTCTGCAAGTTATTTTTAGGAAACATGGAGAACAAAGTGACGGTGGAAAGGGGAAGAGAGGGTGAGGATATTGCTCTCAAATTTCTTTTAGGGAAAGGATTAAGGGTGCTGGAACGCAATTGGAGATGCGGGCATTTGGAGCTGGACATTATTATGGAAGATGATAATATGCTTCATATTGTTGAGGTTAGAAGCCGGGTTTATCCCGCTATGATAGAGCCGGTTGAGACGGTAGATGCGGCAAAGCAGAAGAAAGTCATAGCGGCTGCCAACGGTTTCGTAAAAAGGAATCATATTAAAAAAGAGGTTGTATTTGATGTTGTATCCGTGGTGTTTATGCCACAAGGTCACACAGTTGAGTACTTCCCCAATGCATTTGCTCCGTCTTGGTAACAAAAAATTCTTACCTTAGTGAATTAATTGAAGTGATATAGATATGGAGAGCAACAAGTATTGTATTATTATGGCCGGCGGAGTAGGGAGCCGTTTTTGGCCGGTAAGCAGAAATGCAACGCCTAAACAGTTTTTGGATATTCTTGGTATGGGTGAGTCTTTTTTGCAGGCTACAGTTCATAGGTTTGAGAAAATTATTCCCGCGGAGAATATTATCATTGTTTCCGCAATGCAGTATAAAGATTTGATTAAGAAGCAAGTGCCTGAATTGCTGGATGAGAACATCTTGTTGGAAACCAGACGCAGAAATACGGCGCCTTGTATTGCTTATGCAACCTACAAGTTGTATAAAAAACATCCAGATGCATGCGTTGTTGTTACCCCTTCTGACCATCTAATTATAAATGAGGAGGCATTTTTGGATACAGTCAGCACAGTTCTTGACCATGCCGCAGGGACAAAAGAGCTTTATACTTTAGGTATAAAGCCTACTCGTCCGGAGACGCAATATGGTTATATTCAGACAAATAAGGCCAAGTCAAAACAAATAAACGGACATACTGCGTATCAGGTAAAAACTTTTACAGAGAAGCCCAATGCGGATCTTGCAAAAGTACTGGTAAAGAGCGGAGAGTTTTTGTGGAACTCCGGAATTTTTGTCTGGAACCTTGAGGCCATCAAGAGCGAATTGGAAAAACATTTGCCGGATATAGCTGCTCAGTTTAAAGAGATTTCAGATGTTTACTATACTCCAAAAGAACAAAATGCCGCGGATGATGCTTATGAGGCATGTGCCGCAATATCAATAGATTACGGAGTAATGGAGAAGACTTCAAAGAGTTGGGTTTTTGAGGCGTCTTTTGGATGGAGTGATTTGGGAACGTGGGAGAGCCTGTATGTCCACAATGAGAAAGATTCTGATAATAACATGGTTGTGTCCGATGCAAAAATGCTGATTAACACAAAAGACTCAATCATTGTCTCTAATGAGAAGGGAAAACTTGTGGTTGTCAAGGGATTGCAGAATTATATGGTGATAAGCACAAAGGATGTTCTGCTGGTATGCCCGCGGGATGAGAAGGGATTCAAGGAGATTTTTACAGACCTTGCTGTAAAAGATTTATCTAAGTATCAATAATATAGCACATTTAATTGCTATAAGAATAGAATAATAATCACGACAGATTAACTGTCGGGATAATAATATTTAAAACAAAACAATTTATGACACCTGTAAAAGTAAACGTACAAAGCGAGATAGGCCGCTTGAAAGGGGTAATACTTCACACCCCCGGAGCTGAGGTGGAGAACATGACGCCCCGCACTGCACAGCGCGCTTTATACAGTGACATATTAAATTTGTCAATAGCCCAAAAAGAATACTCTCAACTTAACGGCGTGCTTAAGAAGTACACCAAAACTTATCAAGTAAATGACCTGCTTAAGACAGTGCTTGATGACCGCCGGCAGAGAGATACTTTGATTAGGAAAATTTGCAACGTTGAGAATGCAAATGATTACTTTGATGCTCTTATGGAGATGAATTCCAAGGAGTTGACAACGCTGATGATTGAGGGATTGCCGGCAAAAATTGATACTCTTACCGCGTATATTAAGGATGAGTATTATGCGCTTAGTCCTCTTTACAATTTTTATTTTACAAGAGACGCATCTGCTTCAATTGGACAAGATGTTTTGATTTGCAAGATGGCAAATCAGGTAAGAGTGCGTGAATCCATGATTATGGAGGCAATTTTTAAATGTCCTCAATTATTTAATTGTGAGATGATAAATGCCAACGATTATTCTCATGAAAAAGTTGGAGAAGGCGGAATGGCGGGCAGTCTGGTTAATGCCGGTCTTACTATAGAAGGGGGAGACGTTGAGGTTATTAATGACCACATCTTATTGATTGGTAATGGATTGCGCACAAGCACCCAAGGAATAGATATGATGATTTCCCGTTTCTGCAAGGATAAAAATTGCGGAGAGAAATTCATCCTTGTGCAGGAGCTGCCGGGCAATGTGGAGTCTTTCATTCACATGGATATGGTATTTACAATGCTTGACAGAGACAGCTGTTTGGTTTATGAACCGCTGATACTTGGTGATAATGAGTATAGAACAGTGCTTATAACAATAGATAACGGCAGGGTTAAGAGTATCAAAACTGTCGCGAATATTATTAGTGCTCTAAAAAGACTGGGAGTTGATTTAAAACCGGTCATTTGCGGCGGAGATGATGAGTGGAATGAAGAGAGGGAACAGTGGCACAGCGGTGCAAATAGTTTTGCGCTGGAACCCGGAAAAATCTTTTCATACGCGCGTAACGTTCATACCATAGAAGCAATGAATGATAGTGGTTATGAGGTTCTTACAGCCAGAGATGTTATTGCGGGGAAAAAAGATTTGAATGACTATAAACGTTGCGTGATTACAATAGAGGGGAGTGAACTTCCTCGCGGCGGCGGCGGTGCAAGGTGTATGACCATGCCGGTTTTGAGAGAGAATTTGTAATTATTTTTCAACCATTTAATGTTTAGCAGCGGTGCCTGCTATTTTAAAGGCAAAGGCTTTTATTATTATCTTTGTCGGCGTAAAATTTTCATAAGATGACAAAAGAAGAAATTGAGCAGCTCTTGCAAAAGATTGAAGATCTTAAGGCTCAGAAACTGCAAGATGTTGAGGACATTAGAGTAAAGCTTCTTGGAAAGAAGGGAGAGATTACAAAGATGTTTGAAGAGTTCCGCAGCGTGTTGCCGGAACAGAAGAAAGAGTTTGGACAAAAGCTGAATTTGCTAAAGACCAAGGCGGCTGAAAGAATTGAGGCGCTTAGGGAAGGCTTTGAGAATGGGCAGATTGCAGGGGGGAAGAAGTTTGATTTTACAAAACCCGGAGATAAGTTTGAACTTGGAACCAGACACCCAATTTCTCTTGCGCGTGAGGAGATACTTAATATTTTTGGAAAATTTGGCTACGCAGTTGCGGAAGGCCCTGAGATAGAGGATGATTGGCATGTATTTACGGCTCTTAACTTCCCTCCTGACCATCCGGCCAGAGATATGCAGGATACATTTTTTATTAATCCCGACAGTAATGACCCTATTTTATTGAGGACTCATACAAGTTCTGTACAGGTCCGCACAATGGAGCGTATGCCGCTGCCTATCAGGGTTGTATGTCCGGGCCGCGTATTTAGAAATGAGGCAATTTCTGCCCGCGCGCATTGTATTTTCCATCAGGTGGAAGGATTGTACATAGACAAAAATGTCTCTTTTGCAGATTTAAAGCAGGCCATCTTACTGTTTGTGCGTGAGATGTTTGGACCCGATACTCAAATCAGAATGAGACCTTCCTATTTTCCTTTCACAGAGCCAAGCACAGAGGTTGATATCAGCTGCAATATTTGCGGCGGAAAGGGTTGTAACATTTGCAAAGGCACAGGCTGGCTGGAGATTATGGGCGCCGGAATGGTTGATCCTAACGTGTTGGAAGCAAGCCATATAGACAGCACTAAATATACGGGTTTTGCATTTGGAATGGGCATAGAGAGAATTGCAATGCTTAAGTGGCAGGTTAATGACCTTCGTCATTACTTTGAGAACGATGTCCGCTTCTTGCGTGAGTTCCAGAGTGTAATCTAAATTTTGCAGATTAAAAGGAACTTTCTATCTTTGCACTCCCCAAAGGGAAATCGCGGAAATAGCTCAGTTGGTAGAGCGCAACCTTGCCAAGGTTGAGGTCGCGGGTCCGAGTCCCGTTTTCCGCTCAAAAAAGGCAGACATCTCGTCTGCCTTTTTTTATTTTCCAGAAACCAAACTTGTTCCCCAAGACCGCAGGCCTGTGCAACTTTTTGCTTTGAAAATAATCCCCCAGCGGAGCGGCAACGGACTTCTCTTTCAACGCATTGTACTGATGTTCTGCCCGCTGCCGCGTAGCCGCGACCGTAGGGAGCGTGCATTTCCGCGGCGGCAGCCGCGTTATACACAAAACGGCACGGCGCTTTGTGCCGGGCCGTACGCATGCGAGCAGAGCGAGCATGCAATCTTGCCGGAATTCTCTGCATGCTCATTTAGCGCACATGCAAACCTTTTTGCAACCCTCTGATCTAGGGTACCCTGGGGCAATGCAGGCAATCAAGCAGTTACAAAACATCCCATGATTTAAATTTGAGATCTTTTGTAACAAATTGATACACAATCAATCCTACGGGTACCCCCTAGAGTGATGACTACAAGTAACGTGCTGAAAATAAAAGATCTTTTATCGGCATGTGACTATCAGACACCTAATCTGCAAAAGATGTATTTTTACACGGATGACATCTTACGCAACTATCTGATATACACCGCTGACCGTGAATATTTTTCCACCGGCAGGACACATGCAGTCCTGCCGTATTTTAAGGTCCTATTGAATTGGTCATATTTTTCTTCACGATGGGACATTAATTTATTTCAATTTGACGATAGGACTTATTTATTAGTTCGCAAATAATTATTAACAGCGGGCAAAAGGATAATCCAATTTCTATTTTCAAGTTCTAGTATTCCTTGTTTTGAAAGAGATAGATTTGATAATGGAACAAGATAATTGCTAAACATTGATTCCAATAACACTTTGCGCGTATCGTCTGTTAAACTATTATCAAGATCAAAAATATTGCTGTATTCCTTCAGCGGTCGTGTAAATATGTCTCCTACATCACTTTGAACTAAGAATTTAGATATTTTATAGACCTGGTTAAGAAAACCGTGTATGTATATTTTTATGTTTAGATAATAAGTTGGACCGTAGGTGGAGTGTTGAAGGCATAACACAATTATAGCATCCTGTGATTCCTTATACCATCCACCATAAGCCGCAGTGAAACCATTATTCTTCATCAAAAAATCAATAATCGTTTTAAAATTCTTAGAATCCATGATTAATATGTATCAAGATGTGTTTTCCAATCAATATTTTGAAATCTTTTCATTTCCGAAATCTCATTTTTATATGTTTCAAGTTGTTTATTACCCTGCTTAATGGCTCTCGGGTTATTTGGTTTTAACTCAAAAATAGTGTTATTTTTTATATCTAGGTAATCAATTCTTTTACCACTTGGAAGTCTAAATTCTTTTCAAACTTCTCCGCTATGGTATTGCCTGTGCTTAAGTTGACCTAGTTCTAGATTTGATTTAGTGTATTGTATTTCGCCTGTGTTCACAATTCTATTTGCACTAGCATTAAATACTGAGAGACCCTCAAGAATGCCAGTCCCAAGCATATAAGCGCCGATAGAAAAAAGTGCTTTTGTAATTGGGTGATTTAAAAAGGCATCTTGTCCCTCATGCTCCGCTTGCACTACAGGATTACTCATTACTTTGGCATGCTCGGACATGTACCCTCCGTTTATCTTTGCAGCAGGCAAATCAAATGCTACCGAAGAAGTAGTGCCATCTGGTCTATAATACGTTGTCAAATCATATTTAGGTCCCGACAGGACATTAATTTTTCTCTTTTTGTAATCTTATTTCGTTTGGATAGCCTGTTTAATACCTCCTGCCCTGGCGCTGTCTGCGCACCCATATCTCAGCATCTTTAAAGTTACTTGTTTTAAATTTTGTTTTTGATGTGATATGTGCAATCCCCTTACTCATATATGTTACATTGGCATTTTTATCAAGAGAACTAGCGGCTACATAGTGCGGTATAAAATAAAAACTATATCCTTTTAAATAAGCTAATATTTCTTTAAGATTGTCGCCATTCTTCAGTCTTGGCAGAGAACGTAATGAAATATCGCCATAAAGAGTGAAATTGGCTGTACTATGGCCCCTGATGACATACCTGCGAAAATAATTCCTATTTTTAAAATTGATTTCTCTGGCTAACGTCTTTTTTTCATATTTTTCAACCCCAAATTTTATGGTGTCCTTGTTTTTGATTCCATAAAAACTGTTATCAAAGTAGAAGAAATCGTCTTGATCTCTACAGTATGTACAGAAGGCAACATCTTTTGATGTGTTGTTTTTTATGCTGACTTTGAATCGTATGACTGGGCTCACATCGCATATGATCGGTACACTTAAGTTATTCCAAATAACCAGTTGCTTGACTTCAATGATAACGCTATCGTTTTTTTCGATAGGTGTTTGTACCACCCCAACATCTTTTCTAGGTATCTCTCTTTCCTTATATTTGAATAGAGCTTTATGCCCGCAGCTGCAAAACACAAATAAGGATATGATAACAAGTATTCTGTTAAAGGTTTTCATAGCTATATATTTTAACGTAATATACTCCTGTGCAATCGATCATATTTTTCTTCACAATGGGACATTAACTGTATATTAATTTTATGAGCACGTTGAATAAACATTATTGCATTGACATTCCGGGGGCATCCATCCATACATAATTTTATTATTTATTCTAAACTTGACAAGTAGCCAATTCCCGTAAAAATCAATTACTTTATACGCGTTTGGACTATACGCGATGTGTTTGGCAACAGTCTTTTTCCTATCGTATGGTAGCTTGAATAGTTTCAAATCATTATTGTATACAGATGAATAAATTCCTAGAGGATAATTTTTGTCTATCCAACCATCAATAATTTTTCTTCCATCCAAAGATGAATATGCTCTAACAAAAAACATGTTTTTCTCTCTCTTTAGAAGCATAAACATTAAATAGTCTTCATTAGCACTGTCCTGCTTTATAGATTTTAAAATTTTCCCATTTGGCTTGTCATAAACATATACTCTGTTTTTGAATGACAAGTTTAAAAAGACAATGGCCGTATCATTCTTAATGTCAAGTGTATCCACATTGTATTGCATGACACTTTGTTTTGTGTGTCTTAAATCATTTTGGCAAAAAATGTACGATTCTCCTGTCAATATTGATAGAGTAACTATCGCGATGCAAATTTTAATATCTTTTTCTAAACCTCTTATCATTAATTATATTGATTGATATGCTTTTTAACTTTTTTTATTTCCCCATGTTCATCAAAAATAAATAACAACGCAAGGGTTTTGTTAAAGGTTGTTAAGTTTTTAATGCTTTTAACTTCAACGTTTGGATTTAAATTATATGTCACTTCTGCAAAAAGCATGTTTCCTATTGGCTTAGAAAATGCAACATATAATTGCGATTTAGGATTATCTGAGAATAATTTCTCAAATATCTTATTATCAATCGGTTCAAATAGATTATTCTTGTCAAATTCAGTAACAAAATTACTGATATTATTATTCCTTGCACCCACATTTGACATGATATCATTTTCTATTATTTCATTGCCAAAGATTAACACAGATAGTGGGTACACTTCTTTTATAACATTCACAGGAAATTGCATAGAGTTTCTCTTCTTGCAAATCTTTTTGTCAAGCTCCTTTAGATTTTCGCAATTATTGATGTAGGAGTAAGCTTCTTTATATTGCTTCTTTTCCATTTCTGGGCAAACCAACGGTAATAACAATGTTAAAAACAATAAAATCTTCATAATTGTCTATGGCTTTATATTCTTTTCATCTAATACAAGTTCATCATATCCATATGAAAATCTTGTCCAATCTTCATTGATGTATTTGCAATCATTTGAACTAATAAATTTGATTCTTTTTATTAGATTGTGTAGTATATATGTTTTTCTGAAGATTAAGTAAATATTAAATAACTCATTGGGTTTAAGAAATTTGTAAAAAGTTGTACTTATATTAGCAAATTCATTTGTTCCTCCTACAAGAAATAAATTTTGGTCATACATGATTTGCGATATGCTAAAATCTCCATTTATAAGAATAAACTTATTCCGGAATGAAAGACTATCACTTATCTCACATTTATCAAACCATAAGAGTGCATTTTTTGAGGTGGTATTTTGTAATGTTAAATGAACGTTAAAAACGCGTAAATTATTTGGCCCCTCTCTGAACACACCAATTGTATCTATTTTAATTGATAATCCTTGTTTAGTTTTAACGTTTTGTGAAAAACAAAATGTGGAACTTGTACAGCAAATAATTAACACTATAAATATTTTCATGCTATTGCACATTTTTAACTGTCTCATTTATGGCTAAATTGTTATGCTTGATGCTTTTGGAGAGCTTAATGTTTTTCATGTTGCGCTTTACTCATTATAAAAATACGCATATTTTTGACATGACGGTTTTTATTGATTTAAAATAATGATACTAAATTGCAATCATCGGATATATTGGAGTTCATAATATAAATAATGCACAAAACAACTATATTTATAGTGGGCCTATTAAAAATGTGGTTATTTCTAAGTATAACTAATTTCACTTTTATTGTGATGGGGTCACATTTACACAATGATCTTCATAGTGTCTGTTTAAATAAAAGGAGTACTATGCATTTTAATTATTCTACATTGATTATAAAATTCTAAGAGAATGGGAAATCTATATAATCTTTTCCTAAAATTGTAGTCATCTATCTGCTTGAAATATGTTTCGTAGTCTTTTACACAAGGGGGGGTATTAAAATAAACTTCAGAACGTAATACCTTGCCTAGTAAGGTTAGAGCAATATACTTATTGCTTTCTACGTCGTATAAACTATAGATTAAATGTGGAAGCAAACAATTTGACGTAGGTGAAATTAAATCAAAATAAACATCGCAATTTTCAACAATTTTAATGTATTTCTCTCTTATAGTACTGTCATTATTAAGCAAATAGCAAAGATTCAAATATGATTCTCTGTCAATACTGTCCTTGAGAAGTTTCGTTTGTATTAATCGTAATTCAATTTGATGCATTAATGCATAAACATTAAAGTTTTTGTTACCTCTATTGTTCTCTACACTAATCCTATACGATTCCATCGTTTGCTGCATTAATTGCTTTTCTATTTTCTCTTGCTGTTTGATTCTGATATGATGTGTCATATTGCTATTACGGCATGACAAAATCAATACCCCAAAAACCACAAAAAATAAAATGGTATATTTATTCGTGAAATCTGTCATAAACTTGATTTGCATATTTATTGTTAACTGTTAAACTGTGCGGACCAATTTGCTTTTGCATCATAAACTACTAATATCTTTTCACTGCCGATTCGCAAAATTCCGCTGCCTCGTATGCCGTAATAATTGTTTCTCTCAATAATATTATTTCATTAAGTCCAGAACACACATAAGTGCTGAAATATTATTTAATTGAACGAAATTTAGGTATAAATTATGAAAAAGACACAAGTCATAATAATAACCCTACTTTTAGTGCTTTCTTTATGAGAAAATAAAATTTTGTACAGTCTTCTCGCTAATATTAAACCGCAATGAGAGAAAAGTATAGAGATTGCAAATATTGTTGATAGTTAATAGAATATTGTCTAAATTGCATATAGGTATACAACAAAATAAAGCATGACTTGTCGTGACCTAAAATATTACTGTTTCAACCCAATAATTATCCTGTGCCTGATATTGGTTTTATCCTCATGTGGGAAAAAACGGGAGGTTGCCTGTTCTATGAATTATGTTGGCAGGCCTATTGCTGAGTTGGAGAAACTAGTAATGGAAAAAGGGGATACTACAGCATTTGAAGATTTGTATATTGCAGAACTTGATTCTGATTATCCATCCTCTGAAGTCTTTCCATATGCTCTTTTAATGGCAAATAAATACAATTATAAAGCTGCGTACGGCTACGTGTACGATTGCCTTACATCGATGTTTGGAGATACAGTTAAGATGGACGAAAGGAGTAGGGCAATGGCTCTTTATTACTACAATAATTCTTATTATGCTGAGGGGAAAAATAAAAATTAAAGGGACCATTTAATGATATGAATACCATTGATTTAATAAAGAAAATCTCGGTTATATGTTGCTTATTATTAGTTATACTTTCTTGTAGAAGAAAGTATGTATTAAACGATAATGTTTTTTATAGAACAAATTTTGCATTGGAAAAATTAATAATAGAAAAAGGAGATACCTCTGCGTACAAAAAATTATCTGAATACTATCTAACCGAACACAGAGAAAAATTATTGTCATATTCTCTAATTATGGCTAATAAATATCATTATACGCCTGCATATTATGATGTTTATGAGCGGATTGTAGGGTCTCATAAATGTTTGGATTCACTTGATATCAGGAGTAAATTAATTGCGATGGATTATTTGCATGATGCAGTTGGGCTAGGGTATTTGCCAGCAAAAAGAGCATTAAAGATTATTGAATTTGAAAATTAATGTCCTGTCGGGAAGAAAAATATGTCCAGTTCAATGGAACACATTCATAGTAATCCGAATACCGTTTCTATGCTGAAACTTTATAGGGGGTAGAATATATAACGCTTATCCTAATATTTATTACAAGAAATGAAAAGAGTTATAATTTATATAGCCATTATGTTGGGGTCGTTTGTTATTTGCAATGCACAGAAGATAGAACAACGCGCAATGTGTGGTATATTTGATAAATGCGTAAATCGCAAATATTTCAATATAGAAACATTCTACTCCTTAGAACTAAATGCTGACAGTACTTTTACATTCGTTATAAATCATCAGGACGCTCGTCCCAAAGGTGTTGGCAAATGGAAGATAATTGATACATGCTTTATATCTCTTGAACTTGAAGAACCCTCTGTTGAAGAATGTCTTACATCTGGGTATATGAGTGAAAGGAAAATAAAAATGAGAATTATTAATATAAATAAGATTAAATACAAAGATGTTATTTTAAAACGCAAACGATGATGTCCCATCGTGAAGCAAAATATTAACAATGGAAAGAACAAAAAGAAAAATAATTAGGCGTGCTGCTCTCATAGCAATAATTATAATCTTTGCGTGCATAATATTCTATATCATTTCTTGTATCATCGCATTTGAACATATTTCACAACCAAGAAAACAGTTAAAGACGATTCCTATTAGCCAAGATGTTAAAATTGAGATAGGTTACGTGCCTGGCAGCGCTCTTGATCCTAGGGTTTTTCAACTTACCGGATATAGAAAAAATAAAAAAGTGCTTTTAAAGAATTTCACTACAACTCACGATAGCTTGATTTCTGCTGGCATTAAAGATAGCATTGTTACTCTGATTGTTACAGACTCAGACAAAATGCAAAAGGGTAAAAAAGATACATTAACATTTAATGCTAATACTTTTATAAAGGGATTATAGAAAAGCATAACACATGCATGTTTGGGAAACTACGCTAATTTTTTAGTGTATTGTATCAGACTGAGTCCTCCACGGAAAATAAAAACTTTCTTGCAAATGCGACTTGGTAGAGTAATTTATATAATCCCACGCATCTTTTTCTGAGACGTTGTGTTTCTTTAAAAAATCCCATTCTATTACCATGTCATTTGTAAGATTGTTGAGATTCAATACAATCAAATTTACATCATCTATCAAAATAAATAATGAACCAGAATGGGTCTGATTTATACCGAATTGATAAATTTTATAATCTTTATTATTTGGGCCAAATACAATTTCTTTTTTCCAAATATAATCTTTTTTTAAACCATCATTTACGTAATTCTCGCTTGGATGACTTATAAGATATCTAAATAGATAGTCGTTAAGTCTCCTATCAGAAATTTTTAAAAAGGAATCTTCTTTTTTTGCACTAACTTGACAGTAAGATATACTGCTGTTGAATAGAAAAAAAGCAAAAAAAGAAATGAAAAACAATTTACTCAATATGCTAATTATAATTTTCATTTCTATAAGTATGCGAGCGCTCTTGTTTTAGGACCATTTTACATTTAACACAAATTTATCATTATTTTAAATCAATAAAAACCATTATGTCAAAAATATGCGTACTTTTATAATGAGTAACGCGCAACATGAAAAACATCTGTTCCTTTTGTATTTGGGGATTTTACTTGCGCCTAACGCCCGTCCTGCAGACTGAAAACATTTTCAAAATGAAAGTACTTTTCCTTGACATATTATTAGTATTTATCGTTACATCTTGCGGACAAATCAAGAATTGCAAATTATCAAAAGAGTATATACCAGTAGAAACAGATATAAGCTTGATTGATGACACTTCGGCGTTTCACAAGCAATATAGGACGTTAAGTGGCAAAAAGCAATCAAAACTAAAACAAAACGAGATAGAAGAGCTTTTTTTAGAGAATTACATTTTGGCTTCTCAATCCCCCGATGGCTCAGACTTTAATTTGATTATGTCAATGCAAGGCATTGAACAAGAATTAATTAACAAGCGTCTTTTGATCAAAAATAACAAACAATCTTATTTGGAATTATTTGATTTGTTAAAAAATGATAGTACTAAGCAATCATATATACATCTGTTTGCAAAGTATGATACATATCAAGATTTGCAATACCCTACAGTGAGGTCCTCATTTATTTTCTCAACAAAATATTATGACAATGTAATGAAACAATACAGAGATCTTAAAGCGCTGGAAAGATTAATGAGAAATTTGGAATTTAAAAGAAATACATATGCTGATTATTCAGAATATTTACAGAATGTGACAGATATTGCTTTTAATAACAAATGTCTTTACCGTTATGTACTATTGTTAGAATATTATTATAATTCAATTAATTGGGGTTATTAATAGAGTATAAAAGTTGAAAATGAAAACATTAAGCTCTCCAAAAGCCTATCAATCAATATAATTAATGATAAGAGGTTTAGAATAAATAATAAAATTATGTATGGATGGATGCCCCCAGAATATCAATGCAATAATGTTTATTCAGCGTGTTCATGAATTTTTAACAAAGCAAATTAATGTACTGTCGTGAAGAAAAATATGACCAATTCAATGGAACCTTAAAATGTGCCTACACTTACCTTGCAGATGGTACAAAGGTGATGGCGCAGGACAATGCAAGCAGCTCGGCATCAAACGGTTATCTGTATCTTGGGTCAATGGTGTTTAAGAAGACGGGAACAAGCTATGCGTTTGAAAGCACGGACTTTGGAGGCGGAAGAATCATCAATGTAAACGGCACGCTGTCACCATATTACTATGCTACCGATCATCTTGGAAGTGTGAGAGCTATAACCGATGCTTCTGGAAATGTTACTGAAAGAAATGATTACTATGCATTTGGAAAGAGGATGACAACGGGCGGCACATATCCTGTAATGAACTCAAACAGATGGAAATACAACGGCAAGGAAGTGCAGACCACCGGCAATGTTAACTGGCTGGATTACGGAGCGAGGGAGTATGATGAAGTGACAGGACGATGGACAAGGCCGGATCCGATGAGCGAAAAATACTATGGGACAAGCGGGTATGTCTTTTGCTCAGAGAACCCTGTAAATCGCTTCGATAATACTGGCACAGAGGATGATTGGGTAAAAGATTCCAAGGGAAATATTTATTGGGATTCTAATGCAACATCGCAGGCAACAACAAAGAATGGTGAAACATATCTTGCTAAAAATGGGTATGATTTGACAACGTATTATAGACCAGATGGCACTACTTCTTCGGTAGCATTTGATTTGCCTGCTGTAACGATAAACGGAGGGTACATGTCCGAGCATGCCAAAGTAATGAGTAATCCTGTAGTGCAAGCGGAGCATGAGGGACAAGATGCCTTTTTAAATCATCCAGTTACAAATATTATAACTAGTAGTATCATATTTGTATTGACAGGTGGAATAGAAACAACAGTAAGTATAATTGGAAATATTCCAGTACCTATTTACAGAGTATTTGGTGGTGAGGCGAAGGCTCTTGGTTCATACTGGACGCCTGTTAACCCAAGGATATACGGCAGGCACTATCGTGATTTTGCTGGACTGCCTAATAAAAACACTGGAGAGTTCTCCATAAAAGCTGTGACAAAATTAAAAAACATAAAAATTAATACAATTAACATGGCATCTCCATGTGATGGAAATTTTGGAAGGTTAGTGCCGGAGCTAAAATTAAAAAACCCCAATGAGCTATCTACAAAGTTAATCTTACGCAATTATTAATCATATGAAATTATATTATTTACGCTCAGATGATGACTATGTTTTTTTGCAACCATTGGTCTGTGAAATAGTTAACAAAATAAAAAAATCAAATAAGAGTTTTCTATTAATGAAAGTTTTATCCCCATTATCCGGGATAGAGTTTAAAAAGGATTTGATAAAAATTAACTATCTGTATTTGGGACCGTTGTTCATAAGTGATATATTTAAAATAAGAAAATTAAAAAGATTTCCTATACATGTACGAGTGTACCTTCCTGAGAACTTAAATGATCAGTTACAATTCACAGATATTAAAAAAATGGAATGCATATCTTGGGCAACGCTATATGATAAACTCAATTAACTGATACACTACTATTAAGAGAATCAAAACAAAAAAATGCAATATCCTATCAGGACCTAAAATATGACCAATTCAATGGGACCTTAAAATACGGCAGGACTGCATGTGTCCTGCCGGTGGAAAAAAGGTTCATCGGTAGCGCTGTGTATCAGATGGTTGCGTAAGATATCATCCGCATTAGGAATACATCTTTTGCAGATTAGGTGTCTGATAGTCACATGCCGATAAAAGATCTTTTATTTTCAGCACGTTACTTGTAGTCATCACTCTAGGGGGTACCCGTAGGATTGATTGTGTATCAATTTGTTACAAAAGATCTCAAATTTAAATCATGGGATGTTTTGTAACTGCTTGATTGCCTGCATTACCCCAGGGTACCCTAGATCAGAGGGTTGCAAAAAGGTTTGCATGTGCGCTAAATGAGCATGCAGAGAATTCCGGCTAGAACAGCATGCTCGCTCTGCTCGCATGCGTACGGCCCGGCACAAAGCGCCGTGCCGTTTTGTGTATAACGCGGCTGCCGCCGCGGAAATGCACGCTCCCTACGGTCGCGGCTACGCGGCAGCGGGCAGAACATCAGTACAATGCGTTGAAAGAGAAGCCAGCTGCCGCTCCGCATGGGGGTTATTTTCCAAGCAAAAAAGTTGCATGGGCCTGCGGCCTTGGGGAACAGTTTGTTTGCTTATTCCTGTTTTTTGTAGGTGAGGGCGGCAAGCAGGTCCAGAAGAATGGCAAGGCCGGCAAGGGCTGTGTAATCAATCCAAAGTTCTGAGAGCAGCGTGCCTTTTAGGTAGACGGAGCGCATGATGTCTACAAAATATCTTGGAGGGAAGGCGTATGTGAGTGTTTGAGCCCAGGAGGGCATTGATTCTATTGGAGTTATAAGGCCGCTCATTAGGACAAATATCATAACAAAGAAGAACATTACAAACATAGCTTGCTGCACCGTATTTGAATTGTTTGCAACAATAACTCCAAGTCCTGACATTGAAAGTGCGGCAAGCGCTGCCCCCAAAAATATAGCTCCAACTGAACCGGCCGGCGTAAGACCGTAAACAAGCCATGCAATAATCATTGCAACTCCAAGAACAAAAAAGCCCATCACCCAATACGGAATCAGCTTTGCCAGCGTAAACGTGAATTTGTTCACCGGCGTTACGTTTATTTGCTCTATGGTTCCTATCTCTTTCTCACTCACTATGTTAAGAGCAGGGAGAAATCCGCAAATCATAATAATCAGCATAATCATCAGAGCGGGAATCATAAAATACCTGTACGTTAAAGTTGGATTGTAGCGGTATTGCACTGATACTCCGGCAGATGAAAAAGTTATTCCCTTCTCTTTATACAGCTCCGCGATAGTTTGAGTTACTGTTTGACTCATATATTGAGAGCCTAAAGAACCTTTAACTGCATTTACGGTGTTGGCAAAAATGCTAACTTTCTTAGGCTTCCCATTTTCCAGACCCTTTTCAAAATCTGTCGGGATTTCTACTATGACATCTACCTTTCCTTTTTCCAGATTTTCCAAGGCACGTGAGTAAGTTTCTGCGGTATTGCTTAGGGTAAAATAATCTGAAGCTTTTACTTTATTTATCACTCTTTCAGAGGTTTGCGAATGGTCATTGTCCACAATTGAGATATTAATATGATGCACATCCATTGTTGTGGTCCAAGGAAAAATAAGCATCACGGCCAATGGAAACATTAGTACCATTTTTGGCAGGAAGGCGTTGCGGAAAAACTGCCTGAATTCTTTATCCAGTAAAACAAGAAGTGTACGCATAGCCTATTCCATTTTATCTTTAAAATTCTTAAGAGCCAGCGCTATTAAAAATAGCGTCATAACAAGCAGAACGAAAAACTCTTCAAGCACATATTTGAATTGTAATCCTTCTATCATAAGTTTTCTTATGGCGGAAATATACCACCGCGCGGGGACAATGTATGTCAGGGGTTTAAGAACGCCAGGCATGTTTTCTATTGGGAATACCATTCCGGAAAGCATTATGATTGGGAGAAGCAAAAGCATTCCGGAAATGATGAGAGCCGTTATTTGTTTTGATGTAACCGTAGATATTAAAAGCCCAAGCGCTAAAGCCAAAGCAAGGTAAAGCAGTGAGATTCCTATTACGCTCCCAAGGTTCCCGGACATTGGAACATTTAAAACAAACCGCGCCAGTAACAGTATGCAGGCCAGATTAATACAGGAGAGAACAAAGTACGGGACCATCTTGGCAAAAATGATTCTTATGGGTTTTACGGGGGAGACAAGCAGCACGTCCATTGTTCCGGTCTCTTTTTCACGCACTATGGAAACCGATGTCATCATTGCGCATATTAATATGAAAATCAGACCCATAATGCCGGGGACAAAATTGTATGCGCTGTTCATTTGAGGGTTGTATAACATGTGCGTCTCAGGCATGATTGCAGCTAAATTTGCAGTTGTTCCCGGAGCATTTGAGCTGCTGCTCATCAATATGCTTTGCAGATATCCCGCCCCTTCCATCCCTTTGTTAGGGTTGGATGCGTCAATGGCAAGCAGTACGGAATTATCCTTTGAGAACTCCACAACCGCATCGCTCTTGCCGGAGCGCAGCTCTTTATCTATCTGATTTCTTGCAATATATCCCTTAAATGTAAAATACGGATTTGAGGAAATTTGTTCAGTCTGTTTTCTGACAGCCTCAGTTCTGTGAGGTGCGGAGACGGAGAAATTAATATTATTAATCTCGATAGATATTGCAAAACCAAATAACAGCAGCTGAACTATCGGGAGTATTAAAATTATCAGCAGCGTCCATTTATCCCGCAAAATATGCAGTGATTCTTTTTTTACAAATGATGCAAAACCTGTCATCTCACTCCCCCCTTTTTGCACCTCTTGCAAGGGAACGGAAAACTTCATCCATTGCTGAGGCGTTAAATTGTTTCTTTAATTCTGCCGGAGAATCCAGTGCTTTAATTTGTCCGTCAACCATTATGGATACCCTGTTGCAGTATTCTGCCTCATCCATGTAATGGGTTGTAACAAAGATTGTTGTACCCTCTGATGATGCCTTGTAAATCATCTCCCAAAATTGACGGCGGGTAACGGGGTCAACGCCTCCCGTTGGCTCATCCAGGAAAACTATCTCCGGCCTGTGAAGAGAAGCTACGGAGAAGGCAAGTTTTTGTTTCCATCCCAGGGGCAGAGAACCAACCAGCGTGTTAATTTCAGATTTAAACTGCAGCTGATTAAGTGTTTCCACGCTTCTGCGTTTGACTTGCATTTTTGATAGTCCGTAAATTCCTCCAAATAATTTCATGTTCTCATAAACGGTCAAATCATCATAAAGAGAGAAGCGCTGGCTCATATATCCAATGTGATGTTTAATTTTTTCCCCCTCCCTAATTACATCAAAACCTGCCACCGTACCTGAGCCGGCCGTTGGATAGCTTAACCCACATAACATCCTCATAGCTGTTGTTTTACCGGCTCCGTTAGCCCCCAAAAATCCAAAAATTTCTCCGCGCTTTACATCAAACGTAATGCGGTCTACAGCTTTGAAATCTCCAAAGCTTTTGCACAACTCTTTTATCGATATGATGTTTTCTTCCATTTGTCTTACGTCCAATTTTGCACGTTTTGCCTGCGCGCCTAATTATTGCGTGTGCATCAGCTTAATAAACACATCCTCTATCCCCGCCCTGGTTTTATTAAGTTCTATATTTTTAAATCCTTGCTTTTCTAAAGTTTGCTTTAAAATTATGGGATTGAAATTTTCAGAAGCCACTATATGATGTGCGGCCCCAAATGGGTAGCACTCAACAACTTCCTTCTCCTTTCTGGCTGCAGCCAATATGCCGTACATATTTGTTCCGGAGATGGCGTACAGCGGCTCCTTAAAATTATTTGTTATGCCGTCTGGAGTATTAATGTCCAAAATTTTTCCGCCGTTGATAAGAGCAATTCTGTTACATCTGCCCGCTTCATCCATGTAAGGAGTTGAGACCAAAATAGATAATCCTTTCTTTTGCAGCTCCAGCAGCATGTCCCAAAACTCACTTCTGGAAACGGCGTCAACTCCCGTTGTGGGTTCATCCAAAAACAACACGTCCGGTTTGTGTATAAGAGAACAGCACAGTGCCAGTTTTTGTTTCATTCCTCCCGACAGTTTGCCTGCCTTTCTTTTTTTGAAAGGTTCTATCTGCCTGTAAATAGGGGCAATAAGGTCATAATTTTGTTCTAATGTAACGTGAAATAGAGCGGCAAAAAAATCTACGTTCTCTTCTACGGTAAGATCCGGATAAAGAGAAAATTTCCCCGGCATGTAGCCAATTTTGTTTCTAATAGAATGATATTCTTTTTGGACATCCAGCCCGTCAACCTTTGCAGAACCGCTATCTGAATTTATTAGAGTAACAAGGATACGGAACAACGTAGATTTCCCTGCGCCGTCCGGTCCTATAAGTCCAAAGACTTCTCCGCGCCCGACATTAAAAGTAATACTGTCCAGAGCTTTAATAGTCCCGTAGCTCTTTGATATTCCGTTTATTTCTATAGCATTCTGCTGCATCATAGCTTGACTTCTCCGTACATTCCAATCTTTATGCGTCCGTCATTTTTTACTGCAATTTTTACTGCGTAAACCATATCTGCGCGGCTGTCTTTTGTTTGAATTGTCTTTGGAGTGAATTCACTTTCTGAAGCTATCCATGTTATTTGTCCTTGATAATCAAAGGTCTTGTTCCCTCCAAAATCTGCAGTGACATTAACTTTTTGTCCAAGTTTTATTTTGGCCAGCTGGTCAGAAGTGAAGTATGCTCTTAAGTATATGTTCTCCAAATCTGCAATTTTAAATAGGGGACGGCCAACATTTGCAAATTCCCCGGTCTCACTGTATTTTGCTAAGATTGTGCCTGTTACAGGGGCCTTTATGTGAGACTTTTCCAACCTGTCATTGACTTGAGAAATCTGCAAGTCCATGGCTGATGAGTTGTCATTGATGGAAGCCGTGCTGTTGTTAAGTGATGAGAGCTGGGCGGATAGTTGCCCGTTTAAGACTTTTAATGCTGAATTTACGTCATCCAGCTGTTTGGTTGTTGCCGCACCGTCTTTAAGAAGATTTTGTATACGTCTCTTCTCAATTTCTTGTTTTGCAATTTGTTCCTTGATGGATAATACTTGCTTTTGTATGTCCGGACGTCCGGACTTAAGGGCTGCGCTGCTTTTTTGCAGTTGAAGTTTCTGCAAGTACAATTGTGTTGTATCTATGATTCCCGCAACTTGGCCCGCCGTAAGAGTGTTCCCTTCTTCTGCATTAAGATACAGGATTTTACCTGCAGTTTCTGAAGATACGGTAATTTCCGTTGCCTCAAATGTCCCCGTTGCATCCCAATTATCTTTTTTGCTGCATGACATTACCAACGTTCCTGCGCAAGCAATAAGAAGCGAGTATTTGATTAATCTTTTCATATCTTTTTCTATTATTATTCTTTATAATGTCTCTTGTCAATAATTACGTCTCTTGTCAGTTATGATATTCCCTGCTAATAACGATATCGCTTGTCAATTACCTGTTTACAAGATGTTTCAATTGATATATAGCCTTCACCAATTCTATTTCTCTTGCAGCGCGGGCGGTGACCGCATCAGATTCATCAGTTATTTTTCCAAGCAAATCATTGGTATCTATAATGCCGTTTCTTAGTTTGGATTCTGCCGCTTTTCTGACGGAGGTTCTGAGACCTACTATTTTGTCATCATTGGAGAGTGCCTTTCTGATGCGGGTAATTTCTCCGTTTTCCTGCGTTGTTTGCAACTTTGTATTAAACAGGAAGATATCATTTTGCACATTTACTTGTTGCTGGGCCGTCCGTATTTTATTTAAATCATTTTTACGCGTATAATATGCGCCAAAATTCCACACCATTTTTACTCCGGCAATTGCATTCCATCCTGGGTTTTTGTTCATCATGCTTTGGAAATAATCAAAGCCCGGATAGCCATAAAATCCTTGTGCGAAAAGTCCGAACTTGGGTCTAGTTGAGGATTTTATAAGTTCTTCTTTTGCAGCCAGGCTATTTGATTTTGCTTCAAACATTTTCTGTTCCGGTCTCTGCGGGACAAGTGTTATGAGTGTGTTAATGTTTGTGCTGTCTCCACTATTGGTTACGTCAGGCATGAGAAGATGTCTCCCCCTAACATCTTCTCCAATGAACACTCCAAGCATTAATTCATAACTGTCGCGAGCCGACTCCAGCTGTGTAATTTGTTGATTTACAGTAAGCAATTGAGCTTCTACCGCATCTGCGTCAGATTGTGTTGCAACGCCGTTTTTTAACAGAGAGTGCACCTTATCTAAATTGCTTTGAAGCAGTTTTGCTGTTAAATTGGTCTGGGAAATTCTCTTGTCAAGCAACAGGATTCCAAAATATAAATCATCCACTCTTCCCTCTACGCCATATAAATCTGCATCTGCAGAATTCTGCTGCTCAATGGATTCCGCCTGGGCCAATTTTTTATCTGCGGAAGATTTTCCGCCGTCCCATATTGTTTGATTTACTTCAAGGGTAACCTTGTACTGTTTTTTATCCATTCCGCTCATGCTCATTCCGCTTTGTGCCAGCATTTTTCCTAATGCAGAAGGGAAGGATGGAACTTCATTTTGCCATGTGGCTTGTCCCGACAGTGTTATCTGCGGCAGGTAAGATTTCCCGGCATTGGATATTGTGTATTGCTCGCTTTGCCTGATTAAATCATATTGCTTTATTTCCGGATAATTTTTCCGGGCAAGAGCTCGGCATTCATCCAAGGTAAGCTCTTGAGATGCAGCAATTTGAGCTTTTAAGGATGCTGAACACAACATAAGCAAAGCAAACAATGCAGCTCTGCCGCAGAACAAAGAGGCGGTTCTGCCGCAAATCCTTAATGTATTTCTGTTTATATTAATCATAACACTTAATTATTAAAGCGTTTTCTATTTAAGGCGTTTAGTGCATTATGGAGCCTATTTTATTTAAGGCGTTTCATAATGGTTTTAATATTTTCCGCCTTGCGTGCCGCCGCAAAATGTTTAATGCTTGTAAATTCTTTTCCCAGAATCATTTGTATAACCGGATAAGCTATAAATGGGAAAACATTTAAGGAGACTATGTCCAGCATAAGATGCCGGGCGTCCATGTGCGGCAATTTTCTGCTAGCATTTTCTTTATCAAGTTCTATCTGTACGTTCTTTAAGATATTTTTAACCATAGAACGTATCTCTTTGTTCAATCCCAGCAACTTGTAATGTTCTGGTTTGGAGGCAATTTCATTGACAAAGAAACGCGGAAGGTCTGGATTTTTTAAGATGAACTCAAATTGAGCGGTTATTCCCTCTTCTAGCTTTTTTTCAAAAGGGAGATTGGCGCTGCTAAATGCAACTAAAAACAAATTTCCGATAGTTTTTATTTTTCCGCCTACAATTTTCTCAAAAAGGTTTTCTTTTGTTTTGAAATAATAATGCAGCATTGCATGCGTAACCCCTGCCGCTTTAGCTATGGATGTGGTTCTTGCTCCGTCATATCCTCTTGTAAAAAATTCATGCTCAGCTGCTTGCAGAATAGCCTCTTCTTTAGATTGATTTATTTTCTCAGTTTTCATATCTGTTTTTTCCTTTTTTATCAAATAGTTTTACCAAATTTTTTATCTGACATGATTAACAAAAATGTTTAACAAAATTGTTAATAACGCCGCAAATGTACTCAGTTTTTCCAATTCTCCAAAAAATATTACCTTTGCACCCGTCAAAACCAAAAGTTTTACTGGAATTGCTCAGGTGGTGGAATTGGTAGACACGCAGGACTTAAAATCCTGTGGCCAGAAATGGCTGTACGGGTTCGATTCCCGTCCCGAGCACGAGGCAGAAAGGCCGGCTAAAAACTTAGCCGGCCTTTTTAATTAGGTGAAATTCCTTATTTTTGTGTTAGTGATCTTTTAGTATTAAGTGTCCCATGGGTAAATAACAGAATTATTTCTGACGGAAAAAAGGATTTAGTTTTATGAAAAAGATATACAGAATATTTGTGGCGCTTGTGATGGTGTGTGCCTTGCAAAGTGCTGTGTTTGCAGGTGTTATAAATACTTCGGTCAAAGGAGTATCTGTTCCAAATGGGGCAGTTGTTTTGCGCAGTGCAGTTCCTCAATTTGGAAATGTGGGAGATCCTGTAACATGGACGCAAAAGGTTGCAAACTCCGGAGCTCAGTCTGCAAATGCTAACGCTGCGGATATTTATGAAATTCAGCTGGTTGCAAGCATAGATCCGGAGTGGCACGTTTATGATTTTGGTCCTTACACAGACGGACCTAATGCAACTATCTATAAGGTTGCTGCAGCTGCAGGATTTCAGCTTAACAAAGATTTTAAACTTGTTGGTAAACCATTCATAAAAGGTAAGGTTACAAAGGCTTATGATGATATATTCCAAATGAAAATTGGAACATTTGGAAGCGGCGCTATTCTGGTTCAAAAAGTTCAGGTGCTTTCTGACAAACCTGTGAAAGTTGTTGCCCATATTGAGTGGCAGGCCTGTAAATCAGGTAATTGTGTAAACGGAGATAAAGACTTTAATGTCACTCTGCCCGCTGCAAAAAGTCCGGTAGTTGGGAGCAGTGCTGTAAACGGCGGGATATCAGCAAATAATAGCATCGCGACAGATTCTTCTGTATCAGGAGCTTCCGCGGCAGACGGAGCTGGCGTAAATACAGTTGCAGACAGTGCAATCAATTCACAAAACGGCAGCATTACAAGCGCTGGCTCGGCTAATAGCGGTAGCAAGCTTGATAATTCCGGCGTTGGACATCGCTCCTTGTGGAGCCTTGTGCTTGAGGCAATTCTATGGGGTTTTGCAATGCTGATTACACCTTGTGTTTTTCCTATGGTGCCGATGACGGTCTCATTTTTCATGCATCACTCAGAAGGAGATGATAAGAAAGAGGAGAAGAAAAAATCTAGCAGCCGCGGCAAATTCCTGGCCAGCATGTATGGCCTTTCAATTGTTGCACTGTACACATTACCTATTGCGATAATAATACTTATTACTTATTTGATTGGAGGCGGAAGCGTCACCGCAAACATTTTTAACTGGCTGGCTACTAATTGGATACCTAATCTGATTTTCTTTATTGTGTTCTTTGTTTTTGCACTGAGTTTCTTTGGGGCGTTTGAGATTGTGCTGCCAAGCTGGATGGTAAACAAGGCTGATTCCAAATCTGATAAGGGCGGTTTGCTTGGAGTCTTCTTTATGGCTTTGACGCTGGTGCTTGTTTCTTTCTCTTGCACAGGTCCCATAGTAGGAAGCATTTTAATCAGAAGCACACAGGGGGAAATTTGGGCGCCTGTTGTTGCAATGCTTGCATTTTCAATAGCTTTTGCAATTCCGTTTACAATTTTTGCATTTGTTCCGTCACTTTTGGACAAACTTCCAAAGTCCGGAGGCTGGCTGAATTCAGTTAAAGTTGTACTTGGGTTTATAGAGCTTGCGCTTGGAATGAAGTTCCTTTCTATTGCAGATCAGACTTATCATTGGGGGATTCTGGACAGGGAAGTCTATCTTGCATTCTGGATTGTAATATTCGCATTATTAGGTATTTATCTGCTTGGGAAAATCAGATTTCAATATGATTCTAAAGAGGACCATGTTTCTATTCCGCGTCTTCTGCTTGCAATAATTGATTTTGCGTTTGTGGTTTATATGATTCCTGGAATGTGGGGCGCACCGCTTAAGGCTTTGAGCGGATATTTGCCGCCAATTGAAACTCAGGATTTTAGAGTGGCTTACATTGGCGCCGGGAGTGCTGACGGAGGAGGCAAAACAGTTGCGGTTGATACGCTGAATGCCAAATATTCAGATATGTTGCATTTGCCTCAGGGGCTGCAGGGCTTCTTTGATTATGATGAAGCTTTGGCCTATGCTCAAAAAGTTCATAAGCCTGTATTTCTAGATTTTACAGGACACGGATGCGTTAACTGCCGTGAGATGGAGGCAAGAGTATGGAGCAATCCTATAGTACTGCAAATGCTTAAACAAGAGTATGTTGTATGTGCGTTATATGCAGATGACAAGATGACCGTCCCCGCAGAAGACCAGGTTGTTCTTCCGGATGGGAAAGTTTTGAGCGAACTTGGAGATATTAACTCCAATCTGATGCTCACCAAGTTCAACGCAAATGCGCAGCCATACTATGTAATTCTGGATGGAACGGGCAAACCGCTGGTTCAGCCAATGGGTTATAATCTTGACGTAAAAGTCTTTACCAAATTTTTACAGGACGGTATAAAAGCGTTTGGAAAATAGGCGGTTTCTGCGGCAATCACTGCGGAAGAAATCTTGTGCATTATTGGTTAGGAAAGCGCTCTTTAATGTAGTGCTCTACGGCTTGCGGGAAGTTGGCCTGCTCTAGTATGTGAATCTTTGCAGCCAAAGTTTCCGGCGTATCTTCTGGTGTTACAGGACATTTGGCCTGAAACAAAATTTTACCATGGTCCATTTGCTCATCTACAAGATGAACGGTTATGCCGCTTTCCTGCTCATGTGCCTCAATAACGGCTTTGTGAACATGTGCTCCATACATCCCTTTACCTCCAAATTTTGGCAGCAAGGCGGGGTGAATATTGACAATTCTGTCGGGATATAAAGAAATAAGAGCTTTTGGCACCTGCAGCAAATAGCCTGCAAGGATTATGAAGTTTATATTATTGTGTTTCAGATATTTAATAATATCAGGATTATCCCCGGAGCAAAGCTGCTCCTTATCTAGCATCAAGTACTTGACTTTAAGCCGCGCGGCACGCAGCAAAACGGGAGCTGCAGGATTATTGGAAATCACCAAATCCACGCGTGCAAGCCCCTCCGGAGCATGCTTTGAGGCATTATCGGCACTATCCCTGCGTCCATTCTCATCAACGCCGTTGAAGTACCTTATTAAATTTTCAGCATTTGTGCCTCCGCCAGACGCAAGTATTGCAATGTGCATCATAATATTAGTATAAATAGCCTGAGGGTACTTTAACAAAGGGGACACCCACAGAAAGCGGAACAAATATACTCAATTTTGAAAAAATTGATTACCTTTGCGCACTACTAAAAATTAAACTTAATTATTAACTAAATCATTTAATTATGGCAGACATTACTTCTAAAGTTAAAGAGATCATCGTTGACAAATTGGGCGTTGATGCAGCAGAGGTTACCCCAGAGGCAAGCTTTACAAAAGACCTAGGCGCTGATTCTCTTGATACAGTAGAACTTATCATGGAATTTGAGAAAGCATTTGAGATTACTATTCCGGACGAGGCTGCTGAAAAGATAGCTACCGTTGGAGATGCTATCAAATATATTGAGGATAACAAGAAATAGTCCCAATACAGTTATAAGGGGGTTCTGAGAGGGATTGAAAGCTCCCGACAGATTTCCCCTTTTCTTTTTGTACCATTTTAGAATCTTTGAATTAAAAGGTTCTTTTTAATAATAGTCTTAAACAATTCACTGGAGAAATTACAATGGAGTTAAAGAGAGTTGTCGTTACAGGTATAGGTACCATTAACCCTTTGGGTAACAATATAAAAGAGTTTTTTAAATCTCTTGATGATGGCGTCAGCGGTGCCGGCCCCATCACAAGATTTGATGTATCTGAGTTTAAGACAAAATTTGCCTGTGAGGTAAAAAATTTTGATCCTCTTCAGCACGGTTTGGACCGTAAAGAGGCAAGGAAACAGGATAGATATTGTCAGTTTGCTATGGTTGCTTCTGATGAGGCAATTGCAGACAGCAAGCTGGATTTGGAGAAGGAAGATAAGACCAGAATTGGTGTTATCATAGGTTCCGGCGTTGGCGGCATAGAGTCTATGACTCAAGAAATTATTGAGTTTGCAGACGGCCACAGAGTTCCGCGTTTCTCTCCTTTCTTGATTCCAAAAATGATTGCGGATATGGCGTCCGGCCTGGTTTCTATCAAATACGGATTCCGCGGGCCAAACTACGCAACCGTTTCCGCTTGTGCATCATCTTCTCATGCAATGTGCAACTCCTTTGATATCATAAGATTGGGAGAAGCAGACATGATAGTTACAGGAGGTGCTGAGGCTGCAATAGCAATCCCTGGAGTTGGAGGATTTAATTCCGCGCAAGCTCTTTCCACAAGAAATGATGATCCTAAAACAGCAAGCCGCCCGTTTGATAAAGACAGAGACGGATTTGTATTAGGTGAGGGTTCCGCAATACTTGTACTAGAGGAGTATGAGCACGCAAAAGCCAGAGGAGCAAAGATTTATGCAGAGCTGGTTGGTTCCGGAATGACGGCAGATGCTTACCACATTACAGCTCCGCTTCCAGACGGCAGCGGTGCAGTGTGTGCAATGAAAACCGCGCTTAAGTGCGCAGGGCTGGAGCCAAAAGATATTGACTACATCAATGTCCACGGAACATCTACCCACCTTGGAGATATAGCTGAGTTAAAGGCGATTGAAGAGGTTTTTGGAGAGGATGTTTACAGACTGAACATAAGTTCAACCAAATCTATGACCGGTCACATGCTTGGTGCCGCCGGAGCTGTTGAGGCTCTTGCCTGCATTCATGCAATTGATGACGGAATAGTGCCTCCTACAATCAATTGTCAGAATCTGGATCCTGAGATTGATCCAAAATTAAATCTGACTTTGAATAAGGCTCAAAAGAGAGAGGTTAGGGCGGCCATGAATAATACGTTTGGTTTTGGCGGTCATAATTCTTGCCTTGTCCTAAAAAAGGTATAAAGCAAACTAACACAAAATAAAAGAAATCTCACAGAGCTGTGAGTTTCTTTTATCTCGCAGATTTTTCTTTTATCTGTTCTGCCTCTCCATATCCAGGCGAATGAATATGAACAGCAAAATGGTGAAGCTCAGCATACTGGACCCGCCATAACTCAAGAACGGCAGCGGAATACCAATTACCGGCATTAACCCCATAGTCATCCCAAGATTAATAAAGACATGCATAAAGAATATGGATGCCACACAGTATCCGTATATCCTGGCAAAGTTATCAGGGTTCTTGTCACTTAAGATAAGGATTCTGATAATCAGATAAATATAGACGGCAATTAAAATCAGACTGCCGGCAAATCCCCACTCCTCTCCAACGGTACAGAAAATGAAATCTGTACTTTGCTCAGGCACAAAATTGTATTTAGTCTGAGTTCCTCTCAGGTATCCCTTCCCAATTATTCCGCCGCTTCCTATTGCAATCTCACTTTGATGAACGTTGTATCCTATCCCCTGCAAATCTTGGTTAACACCCAGCAGGCTTTCTATTCTGGCGGTCTGGTGCGGCTGCAATACATTTGTGAAAATGAAGTTAACGGATATGATAAATAAGGATGCAACCAAGAAGCTGGTCACCAAATATTTTGATGGGGTATTTCTTGTAACTACTGCATCTTGCAGCCAGATGATAAGGTAAGGTAAAACTGCAATGAGCGCAATATACTCCGGACGTATTATTGTAAGAAAACTCATAAACTTTATCCGCAATATCATTGGGATAAAGCCCATAAATACCAGCATCGGCAGTACTGCTAAAAAATTTCCCAGGATGTTTCTCTTTAATAGTCCCCTTATTATTCCGGCTGCGGCAAAACAGCAAATGATTGCGACAAGAGGAGAAGAGACTATCGTGATGACAAATAGGGCAATAATGACAAATAAAAATGAGAGTACCCAGCCGCTAAGTCCCTCTCTATAAAGGACAAAGATAAGCCCAAGGTAAACCAGCGCACTGCCCGTCTCCTTCTCTGCAATGATTAGCAGGATTGGAATTAAAATTATTGCGGCAGCCTTAAATGCATCTCTGGTATTTGTAAGTTTAAACCCGTATTTGCTCATTACGTATGAGAGCAGCAGCGCCGTTGTAATTTTTGAAAACTCCGCGGGCTGAAATGCAAATGAACCAAGGTAAAACCAAGATTTGGAGCCGTTTACCTCTTTGCCGGCAAAGATTACAACAAACAAAAGCAGCAGCATCAATCCATAGAGGAAGGGGGAGAGCACGTCATAGATTTTTGGGTTTATGATGTAGATTATAAAAATGGCGGTAACAAAAGAGATACACATCCATATAAACTGCATCCCGTATCTCTGAGTAATGTCAAAGATAATAGGGTGATCCTCAGTGAATACGGCGGAATAAATATTTAGCCAGCCAAAGATTACCAAGAACAGGTAAGACATCAGCAGTCCAAAATCTATTTTTCTATATCTGGTTTGACCGTACATTAATTCTCTTTTTTATTAGGTACGTTGTTGTTAGGCAAGCTCTTTTTTTCTCCCGACAGTTTTTGAGGCTGTATCCTTACGTAGTATTTTTTACCGGTACTGTCTCTCTTTACAATGTATTGACCCGGAATCAGTTTGCGTTTTACGGGAACAAATTGCTGTGTATTTGTCTTAATTATTTTCTCTTCAAGGTCCTTTCTCTTAACGGTCCTGTTTAAATATTTTTCAACCATCAAAGATGCTACCGGGGCGGCCCAAGTTCCTCCAAAGCCTGCATTTTCTATATAAACGGCTACTGCAATTTTTGGATGATTGCGCGGAGCAAAACAGATGAATGACGCATTGTCCTTTCCATGAGGATTTTGCGCAGTTCCGGTTTTCCCGCATAAATCAATACCGTCTATCTGGGCGATTCTTGCAGTTCCACCCGGACCACCGTTTGCGGCCAGATGCATTCCTTCTATTGCGGTTGCAAAATGTACAGTATCCACACCAACATAATGCTTGATTTTAAATGCTTTAGCTCTTGTTGTGTCCGGCGCATTTTTAACTAAATGGGGAACATAGTAGTATCCCCTGTTTGCTATAATTGCGGCAAGGTTGGCAAGGTGCAAAGGTGTTGTGCCAATTTCTCCCTGACCAATTGCAAGTGACAAAATATTAAATGAGTTCCATCTTCCCTTGCCGTGGATTTTATCGTAAGTCTTTGTGGTTGGGAGTGTTCCGGCAAGTTCTGAAGGAAAATCGCTTCCAAGTTTTTTCCCAAATCCAAATTTCATCACGGCATCTCTCCAGTGATTGAAAGCCACGGAAATAGGGTTGTATTTTGGGTTTGTAACTATTGCTCTGTAAACGTGCGCAAAGTAAGCATTACATGACATGCACACGGCAAGTTTAAAATCTAGCGGACTTGCATGATGGTGACATCCCATTTTTCCTCCAGGGAAATAATAACCTCCGTTACAAGGGAATCTGCTGTCCGGGGTTATGACTCCATCTTGCAAACCAATAAGTCCGTTTACAATTTTAAATACGGAACCTGGAGGGTATGCGGCCATTGCGGACCTGTTAAACATTGGTTTATACGGGTTGTCCGCAATCTCTCTGTAATGCTTGCGCATGTTGGAAAGTTGGGCAATGGTAATTCCTGGAGATGAGATAATTGCAAGGATTTCTCCTGTTGAAGGTTCTATCGCGACAACACTTCCAACTTTGTTTTGCATCAGCAGCTCTCCATATTGCTGCAGCTCCCCGTCAATAGAAGAGACCAAATCTTTTCCCGGTACTGCTTCAACATCGTATTTGCCGTTTTCAAAACTTGAGCGTATTCTGTTGCGGGAATCTCTGATGAAAATGTTATATCCCTTTTTGCCGCACAGTACATCTTCATAAGATTTTTCCATGCCTGTAACACCCACGTAATCACCGCGTTTATAATCGGGATGTTTTGACAGGAACGCAGAATCAACTTCTGAAATGTATCCAAAAAGATTGGCTCCGGCATTAAAAGGATAAGTTCTTGCCGTTCTGCTTATGGCATAAAAGCCGGGGAATTTGTAAGACTTTTCCGCAAACAAACTGTAATCGGCACCGGAAACCTGTTTAATAAAAGTGAAGGTTTGGTATCCGATTTTTCTTTTATTGATTCTATAGTTGCGGAGTTTTTTTCTGACAATATTGTAATCAATATTAAAAGTTTCACAAAAATCGGCAGTGTCAAAAGGTTGTATATCCATGGGAGTCACCATGATATCATAAGTGGTTCTGTTGCCTACAAGGGTTTTTCCCGTGCGGTCATAGATTACTCCTCTTGCCGGATAGCGCGTCTCATAAAGCAAAGCATTATTGTCTGCGTTTATTTTATACTCCTTGTCCAGGATTTGTAAATAAAACAAACGCATTGCCAGAATAAGACCGACAATTATAACGCCAACTATGAGAATGTTTTTTTTCTGCACTTTTTACAATGCCTTTAGCCGGGCCAAAGTTACTGCATTAACCTTTGGAAAAACAATTTTTCCAAAATAATTGCAATAATAATATTGACAACAATGTTTACTAAAAGTCTGATTACCAAGAATACTATAGAACCGGAACCAAAATCATCCAGCATTGTGTAGCAAATAAAAAAGACCGTATATGACAACAGAAGAAATGTTAAAAACTTTTGAAATCCAAGATGTTTGCTGTTCACATCTTGTGCTCCGCTTCCGCTTTCATAGCGGGCAAGTCCTTTTATAAATGTGTGTTTAAAAAATGCAATTGCGGTGAGGCTTGTTGCATTCAGCCCAAGAAGACCGTCTGAAAGAGAGTCTATAAGGAGTCCCGCAACAAATGCTATCAGCATTAGAAGCACAGGCTTAAAATCATTTGGGAGCATTAATATAAACAACGGAAATACAGCAATATACAGCGGAGGCCAAATGTTGACAAACTCGCAAATCAGCAGCTGAATTATTAGAGTTGCAATACCAATTATAGTATATTTTACAATGCTGTTCATTCTTTATCTTTTACTATAAGACGGCTGGAATTTGGAGAGAGAATCTATCTGATGCCTGTGCCTGTGTTTAACCACAATCACATAATCCAAGTCTTTAAAGTTTTGCATAAGCTTAACTTTGATTTGCTTGTGGGTTCCGTTAACTACTCTGTATGAAACCGCTGTCCCAATTGGAATATTTGCGGGATAAAAAGTAGAATATCCGCTTGTAAAGACTGTGTCTCCTCTTCTAACTTTAATATGCTGAGGTATTTCCGTAAGTTGAGCATAATAGATAGACCTGTGGTCCCAACGCAATGTTCCAAAGATATTAGACCTCCCGATTTTTGCGCTTACCGTTTGTTTGTTATTAAGGAAAGAGAGTACGTATGTGTAATCTTGGCCCACAGCTCTTGTGATTCCCACAACTCCAATAGGGGTGATAACTCCCATATCCTCAGACATTCCATCCTTTATGCCTTTATCAATAATCAGGTAATTATGCTCCGTGTTCAGACTGTTTTTAATTACTTTGGCAAGCTGATAATCATACATTACCATACTGCTGTCCAATCTAATTGTTGTGCTGTCTGTTCCGGATGAAGCATTCCTGTCAATCTTCTGGATGTTGCCATGAAAAGAACCCTCCGCAATACTGTTCTGAATACAATTTCTGTAAAGAACATTTTGCTTTAACAGCAATGCATTCTGTTTTATCAAAGATGCATTAATATCCTTTAATCTAGTGTAATCTTTAATTGCAGTATTTCTCTCCCAGAAAAAACTTTGGAAAGAGCGAATGGTCTCAAAAATCCTGTATCTCTGGACAATACCATTGTTCAGAATCATAAGCACCCCCGCCGTTTCTAAAACCACAAACAGTACAAAGCGCCCAATTGCATTATAGATCAGCGGTGGAATTTTCATTTTACTCCCGACAGATTATTATCTCATCAGATAAGGCAGCTTTGCAGGATTCTTAAGCGCTGTGCTTGTGCCTCTTGCAACTGCTCTCAACGGATCTTCCGCAACATGGAAAGGAATCTTAAGCTTATCTTCCATTCTCTTGTCAAGCCCCCTAATAAGAGCTCCGCCTCCCGTTAAGAAGATTCCCTCTTTTACGATGTCTGCATACAGCTCCGGAGGAGTCTGCTCAAGTACCTTAACAACAGTGGTTTCCAGCTTTGCCAAAGACCTGTCCAGACAATGTGCTATCTCCTGGCTGGAGACAGAAATCTCCACAGGATAAGCTGTCATCAAATTAGGACCTTTTGCTACAAAAGGCTCAGGAGGATTATCCAGTTCAGGGATAGCGGCTCCAACCGCAATCTTAATTTGCTCTGCTGTAATTTCTCCAATCTTGATATTATGCTGTTGTCTCAGATATTGCTGAATATCAGACGTAAATACATCTCCCGCAACCTTGATGCTCTCTTTGCAAACAATACCGCCAAGAGAAATAACGGCGCACTCTGTAGTACCTCCGCCAATATCTACAACCATGTGTCCGCTAGGCTCTTCTACGTTCAGTCCTATTCCAAGAGCAGCTGCCATAGGCTCATAAATAATATAAACGTCCCTTCCGCCGGAATGTTCCGCAGCATCACGCACTGCTCTGATTTCCACCTCAGTACTGCCGCTAGGTATGGCAATTACAATCCTAAGGTTTGGCGTAAAAAGCGTTCTCTTATTGTTAATCATCTTAATAAAACCGCGAATCATCTGCTCCGCGGCATTGAAATCTGCAATAACACCATCTTTTAACGGCCTGACTGTTTTGATGTTAGGGTTTGTTCTCTCATGCATTAGCCTTGCGGTGTGTCCGTATGCTATTGGTTTGCCTGTTATTTGGTCAATAGCAACAATTGAAGGTTCATCAACCACTATTTTGTCATTCATAAAAATGACGGTATTGGCTGTTCCCAAATCAATTGCAAGCTCCTGTGTTAAAAAAGAAAATGCCATATCTAATGTTTAAAATGTCTTATTCCTGTCATTACCATTGCAACATTGTTGTTGTTGCACCAATCTATACTTTCATTGTCTCTTATAGAGCCTCCCGGTTGAATTACTGTCTTAATCCCCTCTTCTGCAGCTATTTGTACGCAATCAGGGAACGGGAAAAATGCGTCTGATGACATAACCGCACCATGCAAATCAAAGTTGAAAGATTTTGCTTTTTGAATAGCCTGCTTAAGCGCATCTACTCTGGATGTTTGTCCTATTCCGCTGGCCAGCAGTTGTTTTCCTTTTGCAAGAACAATAGCGTTAGACTTGGAGTGTTTAACCAGCTTGTTTGCAAAAATCAAATCCGGAATCTCCTCATCCTTTGGTTTTAAGGTTGTTACGGGCTTCAGGTCTTCCGGTGTCTCTACGTAACTGTCTCTTTCTTGTTCCAATACTCCGTTCAACAATGAGCGGAATTTTTTCTTAGGAAGCACAGTACCGCGGTTTACAAGAATCACGCGGTTCTTTTTAACCTCCAGTATATCAAGAGCTTCTTTAGTGTAAGACGGAGCAATCATAACCTCAAAGAAAATCTTATTCATCTCCTCCGCCGCTGTCTTGTCAATCTCTCTGTTTGTTACAAGGATGCCGCCGAACGCTGAAACGGGATCTCCGGCAAGCGCTTTTTCCCAGGCCTTTACAAGATCTGGGTCACTTGCGCATCCGCACGCGTTAGTGTGTTTTATAATTGCGACAGTAGTCTCTGTAAAATCATTAATCAGCTCTATTGCAGACTCAATGTCCAGTAGGTTGTTGTGTGAAATTTCCTTGCCGTGAATCTGTTCCGGAAGAGAATTCTTTGGACCAAAGTACATCCCTTTTTGGTGAGGATTTTCTCCGTAGCGCAGGCTTCTGCCCTCTGTAATACTCTTGTCAAATACCGGAATATCAAAGCTTTGATTAAAGAAATCAAAGATAGCGGTATCATAGTGAGAGCTAACTTCAAATGCTTTTGCTGCAAAAAACTCTCTCTCCTTAAGTTCTGTCTTTGCTCCTTTCTCTCTGAGAATCTGCAAGAAAGGACCATAAGACTCTTTGGATGGGATAATTACAACGTCATTATAGTTTTTGGCGGCGGCCCTGATAAGAGAGATGCCTCCAATATCTATTTTCTCTATAATATCTTGATGATCTGCTCCTTTTGCAACAGTCTCTTCAAAAGGATACAAGTCCACAATTACAAGATCTATCGGGAGTATGGAGAATTGGTTAAAATCTTTTTTGTCCTCTTCATTGTCCCTTCTGCCAAGAATTCCGCCAAATACTTTGGGGTGCAAGGTTTTAACCCTGCCTCCAAGAATAGATGGATATCCGGTCATGTCTTCCACTTTAGAAACCGGAATGCCGTTTTTGCTCAAAAAGTCCCCAGTTCCTCCGGTGGAGAGGATTTCCACTCCATTTTTTAGTAACTCTTTGGATATCTCCAATATACCGTCTTTAGAGAACACGGATATAAGAGCTCTTTTAATTTCTTTCACTTTGTCTTATTTTCTATAAAATATACCGCGTAAAGTTAAAAAATATAGCGTAAAAATTGATACTTTTGCAAAGATACATTTCCAATATGTCAATTCAAAGCAAATATTACGCAATAATTACAGCAGGCGGAAGCGGTACAAGAATGGGGTCGTTGGTCCCAAAACAATTCTTGGAGCTAGCCGGCAAACCCATATTGCTTAGGACTTTAGAGCTTTTCACGGAGTTGGACAGGGAAGTTGAGATTATCCTTGTTTTGCCTCCAAGATATATTAAAAACTGGCAGGATTACTGCGTTAAAAACCAGCTTTGGTTTAAACATGTGATTGTGGAGGGAGGATTAACCCGTTTTCACTCTGTAAAAGCTGCCCTTGAATTTGTTCCGGATAATGCGGTTGTTGCCATTCATGATGGGGTGCGTCCTTTTGTACCAAGGGAGTTGGTGCAGGAGATGCTGGATTATGACTTTTCTGAAAAATATGCCGGGATTATTCCCATTCTTCCAATGGTAGATTCCATGAGAGAGAAAATTCTGGATTCAGAAGGAGATGAGATGATTGGCAGCCGTCCGGTGCCAAGGGATAATTATTTTATTGTTCAAACCCCGCAAGTTTTTGATTCTACGCGTCTTAAAAGGGCTTATAAAAAACCGTACTCTCCAACTTTCACAGATGATGCTACAGTTATAGAGAGTGCGGGTTATTCTGTTGATACTTGTGAGGGGAGCAGATTGAATTTAAAAATCACTACCCCTGAAGATTTAAAAGAGGCCAATATAATTTACGCCTCTTTGTAGACTATCTCTTCTTAGCTCCTTTTGCTTTTTGTTTTCCGTGATATCCCTGAGCTTCCGGATAATCTTTAACCCAGACCTGACGTTCAATGGCCTGGTCAAGAGATACAAGTGTTTCAGTATCCTGTACGCTAGGAATATTTTGAATAGTATTAATCAAAATGTCCAAAAGATGGTCATGGTTAAAACAATACATTTTTAAAAGCAATGTATGTCTTCCTGTAACAAAGTGACATTCAACTATTTCTGGGATTTTTTTAAGAGCCTCAATTACTTCCGGATACTTGTTGACAGGTGAAAGATTCACCTCCACAAACGCGCAAACATTTAGTCCAAGCGTTGAGGGCTTTACAAGAAGACGGGAACCTGTAATAATTCCCAGCGATTCCATCTTCTTAACTCTCTGGTGAATAGCTGCACCGGAAACTCCGCAATCACGGGCGATTTCCAGGAAAGGCATTCTGGCGTTCTTTACAAGAGAAGAGAGGATTTTCTGGTCTGTGTCGTCGATTTGATATTTTGGCATATTTATAAAATTTAACTGTTTTTGCTCACTGTTTTGAACAAAAATAGTAAAAATTTTTATAAAGTATTACATTTTCTGTAATAAAATAGCCATCTGATAGGAATATTGCCTGCGCAAGCGGAGTTATAGTCACTCTGGGTGCAAGGGACAAGCAATTGATTTTTTGTGCTCTCGACAGGAATTTCCATCCACCATCTACCTGTGTTTAAGCTTGTTACAAAAGAAATAGCATCGCTGCCTCCGCCCATGTCAACTATTTTGCGCATGAATTGCATTGCAAGTTTGCCTTTTGAAATAGAAATCATAGGGTCTTCTTTCAAATTAGAAGCAATGCCGTCAAAAATATGCCAGATAACTTGAGATGCAAGCGCGTCACACACGTGCTTCCTGCTCTTTTCCAAAGAGATACCAAATAAAAATATAGCTTTTAATTTTTGTGAGAAAGCGGCGTACCTAACAATTTGACATATTTCATTGCTCATAAACCCATTTGGATTTCCTTTCTCTTCTGACCATGGATAATCTGCATATTTTACGGAATGCATGTCAATAAAAATATATTGCGCATCTCTCAAAAGCGGCTCGCATTGAGTCATATCATCTCTTATCTCTCCAAGGTGCAACGTTTCAAAACCACTGTCATTCAAAAAGATATCTATGCCAGGATTAAACAAATATCTTTGTACTCCAAGCAGAGCAAAGCTCTTTAGGTTTTTATTTGTAAGCAGAGGAAAAGTATCCTCTGGATTTGCAAGAAAATCTCCCGATGATATAAGTGCGGCAGTAAAAGGTTTGCCGCCAATGATACCTTTTAATGAAGGAAGCTGTTCTCCGCAAAGAACAACTGTCGGGAGCTTAGATTTTAAATTTTTTTTAAGCGTTGCGGAGAAATTTTTCTCATCCGGGGCGCTAATTAGTTTTGCGGAGGAACGTACGTTTTTTTCTGCATACAATTCTTTGTAACCGCTTATTACTGAATCTAATTTGCCTTTTGCCATAGATTGGAAATATATTCCTTATAATTATTTTTTGCCTCTTTTCTTACCTGTGGGCTCAGAATTTTTAATGATATTCTGACAATCTTCCAATGTAAGCTCTTCCGCTTTTTTTGCGTTCTTTCCCTTTGGAATTTTGTAGTTGTCTTTGCCGCATTTTATATATGGGCCATATCTGCCGTTAAGAACGTGGATGTCTTCTTTCTCAAAAACTCTTATGACTTTGTTTGCCTCTTTTTGAATATGATCTTCTATCAAAGTACAAGCCTCATCCTCTGTAATTGTGTAAGGATCATATAGTTTGCCAAGAGATACAAATTTGTTGTCATACTTTATATATGGGCCAAATCTTCCAATTGCAGCAGTGATGATTTTATCTTTCCATTTGCCCACTTCTCTTGGAAGGTCAAATAATTTTAGCGCCTCTTCCAAAGTGAGCGTCTCTATAGATTGACCTTTTCTAAGACTGGAGAACTCTTTTTTAGGATCATCGTTATCTCCTTTTTGAACAACGGGTCCAAATTTTCCGAGTCTTACAATAATCTCTTTTCCTGTTGCGGGGTCTTTGCCCAAAGAGCGCTGCGCATTTACGTGTCCCTTCTCTTCCATTGATGCTTCAACTTTTTTGTGGAAAGGTCCGTAGAAGCTCTTAATCAAATTGTTCCAAACAAGCTTTCCGGCTGCAACTTTATCAAAATCATCCTCAATTTTTGCCGTAAAACCGTAGTCCATAATAGATGTAAAATTCTTCTCCAGAAAATCTGTTACAAGAATTCCAATGTCCTCCGGGAATAATTTATTTTTCTCTGCGCCTGTCTTCTCCGTCAAAGTTGTTTTCTCAATTTTTTCTCCCGACAGTGTCATCTTTTCATAATTTCTCTCAACACCATCTCTCTCCTCCTTTACTATATAGCCTCTTGCCATAATTGTTGTAATGGTTGGGGCGTAAGTGGAAGGGCGGCCAATTTCCAGCTCCTCCATTTTCTTTACAAGCGATGCCTCTGAATATCTTGGTGGTTTTTGCGTAAATCTCTGAGTTGCAGAAATTTCTATGGCATCCATTGATTCTCTGTCGGGAATACTTGGAATAAGCTGATTTTCTGATTCATCATCTTGCTCGTCATCTTTTCCCTCCAGATATAATTTTAAAAAGCCGTCAAATAAAATCTGCTCTCCTTCACTTGTGAATTTCTCTGAAATTTTATCTCCTCCAATTGTAATGACGGTTTTCTCCAATTCTGCGTCTGCCATTTGAGAAGCAACTGCACGTTTCCATATTAAAGAGTATAATCTCTTTTCTTGTGCAGTTCCCTCTATTGTCATATTGGAAGCATAAGTAGGGCGGATAGCTTCATGGGCCTCCTGCGCTCCCTTGCTCTTTGTTTTGTATTGTCTTGTTTTTGAATACTGAGCTCCGTAATTCTCTGTTATAGCTTGTTTTATAGTGGTTAGTGCAAGCGTGGACAAATTTGTGGAGTCTGTACGCATATAAGTAATGAGTCCGCTCTCATATAGCTTTTGAGCAATCCTCATTGTTTGAGCAACGGAAAAACCGCATTTGCGTCCCGCTTCTTGCTGAAGAGCTGATGTGGTAAACGGAGGTGCCGGTGTTCTGGATATTTTTTTCTTCTCTGTTCCCTCTACAATAAAGTGACAGCCGTTGCACTTATTTAAAAAGGCTTCTGCTTCTGCAGATGAATTGAATTTAGAATCCAGTGTTGCGCCAAGTTTTATCTTGCTGTCTAAAGTTGCAGGATGAAAAACGCCGGTAACTTTATAAAAACTGTCTGCCGTAAAAGCTTGAATTTCACGCTCTCTGTCTACAATTAATTTTACCGCAACAGATTGCACTCTTCCTGCGGAAAGTTTTGGGGCCACTTTTTTCCATAGAATAGGAGAAAGCTCAAAGCCCACAAGACGGTCCAAAACTCTGCGCGCTTGCTGAGCCATTACCAAATCCATATCAACCTTGCGCGGATTTTGGATTGCATCCAGGATAGCACTCTTTGTTATTTCATGGAATACAATTCTTTTAGTGTTCTCATCTTTAAGGCCCAGATTGTTCTGGAGATGCCATGCTATTGCTTCTCCCTCACGGTCTTCATCGGATGCAAGCCATACTGTTTGCGCTTTCTTTGCCAGAGCCTTTAGTTCAGAGACAACTTTCTTCTTGTCTGCGGAAACTTCATATTTTGGCTCAAAGCCATGTTCAATGTCAATTCCCAGATTCTTTTTTGCGAGATCGCAGATATGGCCAAAGCTGGATTTGACAGTGTACTCTTTGCCTAAAAATTTTTCTATAGTCTTTGCCTTAGCAGGTGATTCGACTATAACAAGATTCTCTCCCATAATGCTTAAACCCCCTCTTTTTACTTTTTAATGGGCTGCAAAGTAAGTCATAAACTACTGTAAAATGCAAATTTTTATTTGTATTTTTGTTTTTATTAAAAGCGGGAAAATGGAAATAAAAGATAGGAATAAATTTCTTAAATGGTTGTGGCTCATAGTTTTTAGCCCTATTATCCTTGTGCTGACGGCTTTAATGCTTGTTTGGATTTTTGCAGATATACCCTCTTTTGAGGAACTGGAGGACCCGCAGAGCAATCTTGCAACGCAAATTTTAGCGGAAGATGGAACACTTTTGACTACTTTCCATGTAGAGAATCGTTCATATACCACATTTGATGACTTATCAGAAGGTCTTAAAGATGCGGTGGTTGCAACAGAGGATGTAAGATTTTACAAGCACAGCGGAGTGGATATGCGCAGCTTGTTCAGAGTTGCCGTAAAGAGTTTGGTTCTTGGAAATACCAGAGGCGGCGGCGGCGGAAGTACATTAAGCCAGCAGCTTGCAAAGACTTTGTTCCCAAGAGAAGAGGTCAAGTCTCACTTCCCGGGCGCCAAGTTTTTTATCTTGGGCGTGAATAAATTCAGAGAGTGGATTACGGCTGTTAAGCTAGAAAGAAACTATACAAAAGAGGAAATCTTAAGCATGTACATGAATGCCGTTTTCTTTGGCAGCAATGCTTATGGTATCCAAAGCGCGGCCCGTACCTTTTTTGGAAAACTTCCAAAGGATTTGACAATAGAAGAGAGTGCGTTGCTTGTTGGAATGGTGAATAAGCCAACAAGATTTAACCCCGTTGTCAACCCGGAATTGTCTTTAAAGAGGAGGAACCATGTATTGAACCAGATGAGAAAATACAATTATCTATCTGAGACTCAATATGATTCAATTGTTAAAATTCCAATTCAATTAAGCTACAGCAGTGATGAGATTGCATCCGGTCTTGCTCCATATTTCAGAGATATGTTGCGCAGAATCATGAATGCGGATGAACCGCGCAGATCTGATTACTCAACTGAAAGCGAGTTTAGAGAGGACTCCTTGTCATGGAAAGAAGATCCGCTGTACGGCTGGCTGAACAAAAACTTTAAGACAAACGGAGATAAGTATAATCTGGATCGCGACGGTTTAAAAATTTATACGCCTATCAATGCAAAGATGCAGCAATATGCAGAAGAGGCTGTCGCTGAGTATTTAAAGCAATTGCAATCTACATTCCGCAGGGATGTCAGATATACGCAGCATCCTCCTTTTGCTAACGGAACAGACGTGGCAACCATAGAGACACTTATGAGACAGGCGCGTCATTGGAGTGACCGTTATAAAAATATGAGGCAGGCCGGAGAGAGTGACGCGGAGATAGAAAGAGCTTTTAACACTAAGACGGATATGCGCGTGTTCTCTTGGAATAAAAAAGGTTATGCGGATACGCTTATGACGCCAAATGACTCCATTAAATATTATAAGTCATTCTTGCGTGCCGGACTTATGGCGATAGAGCCTGAGACGGGATATGTTAGAGCTTATGTTGGAGGGGAGAACTATAAATATTTTAAGTATGACCAGGTAATGCAGGGACAAAGGCAGGTAGGTTCTACGTTCAAACCGTTCCTTTATACCCTTGCAATGCAGGAGGGATTTACTCCTTGTGATAAGGTTGTAAATGTGCCGCAATCTTTTGTTGTATCCGGCGGAAATGTTTGGACGCCAAGAAGTCAGGAGGGAGGTCAGTGGATTGGAAAGACTGTTACTTTAAAGTGGGGATTACAGAAGAGCAGTGATAATATATCTGCTTATCTAATGAAACAATTTGGTCCTGAGCCACTTGTTGCAATGGCGCATAATCTGGGAATAAAATGTTATTTGAATCCGGTTTATTCTTTGTGTGTTGGTTCTGCAGATGTTCCTGTTTATCAGATGGTAAGCGCATTTAATGTTTATCCAAGCAGAGGTATTTATGTAGATCCTCAGTTTGTAATAAGGATAGAGGATAAAAACGGTGCGGTACTCGCCAGATTCCAAAGCAAAAAGAGAGAAGCTATTTCTGCAAAGACGGCATACCTGATGGTGAACATGATGCAAAATGTTGTTGACCATGGAACCGGCGCAAGACTAAGGTCTTACATAAGCGGCGGACAATTTGGAGGCAAGACCGGAACAACAAATGATAATGCAGACGGATGGTTCATAGGCTATGCGCCAAGATTAACTGCAGGCGTTTGGGTTGGTGCAGAGGACAGGCAAGTTCATTTTACCAGTATGGCAAACGGCAGCGGTACAAACATGGCGCTTCCTATTTGGGGAATCTTTATGAAAAAAGTGCTGGCAGACGGAAAACTTGGGGTTACTATCAATGATAAGTTTGCCGTACCGCAAGACTTTGACGTAGATATGAATTGTCCTAATCCTGTGGCAGATACGGGTACCGGAGAGGGTGAGACCGGAGAGGGTGAAACGGAAGCCCAGGATGAATTCATACAAGAAAATTAATCTGCGGAACAGACTGTTTTCATTAATGCCGGTAATTTATTAAATGATTGACTAACAATAGGAGAGTTTGATTATGGGTGGTAAACAGAATGTTGCCCTGATTTGCGGCGGCGATTCTTCAGAATGTGAAGTATCCGTACAGAGCGCAATAAATGTGTCAAAATTCATTGACGCAGAGAAATTTCAAACGTATCTTGTCTTTCTAAGAGGTACAAGCTGGCTGCTTATTCTCCCTCCCGACGGAGAGGAAATAGATTTGGATTTGGTAATGGGGAGAAGCCTCCGCAATATGGAGACACGCAGCAAAGAGATAAACAAAACGGACTTCTCCGTACTTTGCAGACACGGACTTGTTAAGTTTGACAAGGCATTCATAATGATACATGGTACGCCTGGGGAAAATGGTCTGCTTCAGGGATATCTGGAGATGATGCACGTTCCTTTCACCACTTGCTCCGCCTTTGTTTCTGCAATTACATTTGATAAACATTCTTGCAAAAGATTTCTGGATTATGCCGGCGTAAAGATGGCAAAGGATGTTTATATCAGAAAGGATGTTCCTCACTCTACAAGAGATATCATAAGACAAGTTGGTCTTCCAATGTTTGTAAAGCCAACAGTTGGCGGCAGCAGCTTTGGAGTTACCAAAGTTAAAAAAGAGGAAGAGCTGGAGGGAGCTATAAATCATGCTTTTACTGAGTGCGATACTGTTATTGCTGAGGCTGCGGTTGATGGGAGAGAGGTCACAAATGGTATTTATAAAATGCACGGCGCAATTCATAAGCTACCCGTTACGGAGATTGTTACAAAGAGAGAATATTTTGACTATGAGGCCAAATATCTTGGGGAATCTGAGGAAATTTGTCCGGCCAAATTATCTCCTGAACTGACAGCAAAGGTTCAGAATTTAAGTGAAAGAATATACACTTACATGGGTTGCAGCGGAATTGTGAGAATGGATTATATCATTCACGGAAATGACGTTTACTTCCTGGAAGTCAATACTATACCAGGAATGACAAAAATGAGCCTTGTTCCAAAACAGCTTGCAGTTGCGGGGATTGATTTAAAGCAATTTTTAACTGACATGCTAGAGAATATTTAATGACTATTAAAGAATTCATAGATTTTGGAGTTGAAAAACTTTCTCCCCTTTATTCCAAAGAGGAGTCTATCGCTTTATGCAACAGGGTGTTAGTTGGGATGCTTGGATATAAAGATTACGCCTATATTTCTGATCCCGACAAAGAAATATTGCTTATAGACAGAGAATCTGTGGAGACAAAAAAAGATGAAATGTTCTCTGATGCCATGATGAGAGAAGCAGTGCTGAGGATGGCAAAAGGGGAACCTGTGCAGTATGTTCTTGGTTATGAGATGTTTTGCGGGCACAGATTTAATGTAGGACCGGGTGTTTTGATTCCTCGTCCGGAAACCGAGGCAATGGTAAGCTTGATTACTCTTAGCAACAGCTCCAGAAAGCCTCATGAGATTTTGGATATTTGTACAGGCAGCGGGTGTATTGCATGGAGTTTGTGGAGCAACTTTCCGCGCTCTTATGTTTATGGGTGTGATAACTCAGAGACGGCTCTGGAATATGCAAGAAATCAGAAGATTGAACGTAGAGAACCGGATATTGCCGGCGGAATGCCGGAGCATATAGATTCTGTGATTGACGGTGCAAAGGCAGATCAGCCTGCTCCTCAATTTTTTAAATGTGACATACTTTCTCCTGAGGCGTTGTCTATGTTTGGCGGAAAGAAGTTTGATATCATAGCAAGCAATCCTCCTTATGTCATGGAGAGGGAGAAAAAATTCATGCGGCCTAATGTTCTTAATTATGAGCCGGCGGAGGCGTTGTTTGTTTCTGATGACAATCCTCTTGTGTTTTACAGAAAAATTTCACAACTTGCGTTCGATATGTTAAATCGTAACGGAAGGATATATTTTGAGATTAATGAAATGTTTGGAGAACAAGTAGCCTCTCTGATGGGTGAAATGGGATTCTCTGAACCTCAAATAGTTACGGATATCAACAACAGACCTCGTATTGTTAGAGCTCTAAGGTGGTGATGGCTCACGCCATACCTATATATTCCGAATTGTAACCAATTCTTCACAATTTTTATTTTGAAGAGTCCCTTATGGGAAAAATAAACCCCCTTATATATATGTAAGGGGTGTTATCAGTGCATTTTTATCAACCTTAAATATATAATAAAATGAAAGTAACCAAAAAGTACACACTCCCCGAGAGTGAGATTCCAACACAATGGTATAACATTGTGGCGGACATGCCTAACAAACCACAACCTTTGTTGAACCCAGGCACTCGCAAACCTATCAAGGCAGAAGATATGGAGGGCCTATTTGCAAAAGAACTTGCAAGACAGGAATTTTCAACAGATCGATGGCAGGAAATCCCGGAGGATGTGAGGACTTTATATAAAATATACAGACCTTCTCCGCTAGTGCGCGCATCGGGATTAGAGAAGGCGCTGAATACTCCGGCCAAGATTTATTTTAAGAATGAGAGCGTAAGCCCTGTTGGTTCTCACAAGCTTAACACCGCAATTGCACAATGTTATTACAATGCAGAGCAAGGGATTACACATTTAACAACAGAAACAGGAGCGGGGCAATGGGGTTCCGCAATGGCCGTTGCTTCAAAACATTTTAAAGTTGCATTGGATGTGTTCATGGTTAAAAACAGTTATAACACAAAGCCTTACAGGAAGATTGTAATGCGCACTTATGGGGCAAACGTGCACGCAGTTCCTTCTCCGGATACTGAGTACGGCCGCGCTGTACTTGCAAAAGATCCAACGTGCCTAGGCAGCTTGGGCATGGCAATTTCAGAAGCTGTCGAGATGGCGGTACATAGCGATAATGCCAGATACACGCTAGGAAGCGTACTTAATCATGTGCTTTTGCATCAGACGGTTATAGGTCTTGAGGCGGAAAAGCAGATGGAGATGGCCGGTGATTATCCAGATAAAGTTATTGCCTGCTTTGGCGGCGGCTCTAATTTCTCCGGTCTATCATTTCCATTCTTGAGACATAATTTCCTGGACGGAAAAAAGACACGCTTTATGGCGGCAGAACCGGCGGCATGTCCAAAACTTTCCTGCGGCAAATTTGATTATGACTTTGGAGATACGGAGGGTCTTACTCCGCTTATTCCAATGTACACTTTGGGACATGATTTCCAGCCTGCGCAAATACATGCCGCAGGTCTTAGATACCACGGCGGCGGCCAGATAGTCAGCCAGTTAAAGAAAGACGGCCTGATAGAATCCTATCCGATTGATCAGAAAGAAACCTTTGCAGCGGGCATCACCTTTGCACAATCAGAGGGAATCATCCCGGCACCGGAATCTACACATGCAATTGCCCTTGTAATCCGTGAGGCGCTCAAAGACAAAGAAGAGGGAAGAGATGAAACCATCCTATTCAATCTTTCCGGTCACGGACTGCTGGATATGGCGGCCTATGAGCAATACTTGGACGGCAAGTTCTAAACTACCGACAGATTATTTTTAAAAAGCCCGCTTTTCGCGGGCTTTTTTCTTAGATTCAAGTACGAAATGCAACTGGCTGATGAAAAAGACTAAAGCAAAGTCCGTAAAGGGCTGTCGCTCAAGGAAACCATTGGTAGTACCCTTGAGTGAGAATGAAGTAGAAAAATTATTAAAGTCCAAAAAATTAAGTGAAAAAAACGAAAATAGAATTGAGGACTTACTTGAAAAGTATCGCTGTCAAAGGGAAGGAACCCTATACCCATTCTATACAGTTGACGATGATGATGAGGACTATACAAGAGAAGAACTTATTGAAAAGAATAAATATATTAAGTGGCTTAATGATGGGAAGCCCACAGGCATCAAATCGGATAAAGAATACTATGAACTTCAAAAGAAGATTTATGGTAAAGTTACATTGCGTATTGAGTCTTGATAGACTGTCCCCAAGGCCGAAGGCCCGCGACCGTAGGGAGCGTGTCTCCTCGCGGCGGTAGCCGCGTAATACACAAGGCAATGCGCTGCTTTGTAGCGCATTGCTCTGCATGCGAGCAGAGCGAGCATGCAATCTCAGCGCAACGCTCTGCATGCGAGCGTAGTGAGCATGCAGCTTTAGCAAATTGTTCCTATTGCACAAACTTTTTACTTTATATATGAAAATCTCAGATAAAAATACATATCTTTTAATCCGTAAAAAATGACATTTATGCCATAAACCTAGAATACGATGCGTGAGATAAAGAGACCTAAATACTTTTAAAAACGTGGAACACGCTGATCTTAATTCTGAAACAATTGAGATATATTGGTACAATTCCTAAATATTATTTTACTGATACTGGGTTGCGAAATGCTTTACTTGATTTCCGTCAGCAAGAAGAGACACACTTGATGGAAAATATTTTATATAATGAGTTAAGTATAAGAGATTTCATTGTCGACACTGGGATGGTTGAAGTTAGGACAAGCAGTAAAAAAATGGGGAACAAACGTAATCAATATGAGGTGGATTTTGTGGCTAATATGGGTTCAAAGCGTTATTATATTCAGTCTGCTCTTAATATTTCTGATCCAAAAAAAATGTCACAAGAAACCTTTTCGCTCAATCACATTCCTGACAGTTTTAAGAAAATTATTATTGTAAAAGATGATATTTCTCCCTGGCATAATGAGAGAGGTATATTAATTCTTAGTCTTTTTGATTTTTTGTTAAATCCCGATAGTTTAGATCTGTAGTTTGTGTTGCGCTGCTTTGTGGCGCAACGCTTCACAGTCTGCATGATTTAGGCAAAAAATTGATGCAGGTTTCATTATGCAAATAGGCTGTTATGCTGTAAGTATTTTTAAGGTCGCAAATTGCGTCCTTAGAAAATCGCATGAATAATAGAGGTATGTATTCCAAAATGGAATATGTGCAAGGTTCTTGAAGTTCAAACTTTTACTTTTCAAAGGAAAGTCTAATCAAAATATCCACTTATTTTGTGGATTAAGAAATAAAGTATATTTTTGCTGCGGCATGGAATTATCAAACCATTATAAATAAGATAATTATGAGCGAAAAAATATTTGGATATAAAGCAACACATCCTGGGGAAGTCCTTAAGGATGAGATTGAGTACCGCAAGATATCACAAGCAGAACTTGCAAAAAAAATGGGGATGTCTTATAAAATCCTGAATGATATTCTCAATGAGAGACGTTCTCTTTCAACTACATCTGCATTAATGTTTGAGGCCGCATTGGGTGTCCCTGCGGAATCGCTTATGGATTTGCAACTTAAGTATAACATACAGGCAGCTATGCAAGATAAATCACTTCTTAAAAAGTTGAATAGGATTAGAAAATTTGCTGCTGTCCTTTAGTGTGATGTACTTGTCTGTCGCTATGAAACATGACTAACTTCCATCCTTTCGGTGGAGGTCACGATTGAGAATAAAGTCGAAATTTTCGACTTCAGAAAGTCTGAATATAGTCTATTAAGTTATGGTAAAGCAATAGTAAACTAAATTATTAACTGACACGATTATAAATTAATAGTCTTAGTTGATTTTCTCAAGTATATGTACGTATTCAATTGTGGAATCTGCTTTATTGTTTCTATTTTCTGATTTGTCAGCTTTAAATCTTTGGTAATCTTTTTGAACGGCATCATATTTGCCGTATTTTGACATTATGCTCTTTATTTTTTCGAAAGACATTAAGCCCTCGTTATTATACGATAAGAAAATATATTTAAATGCAGCATTTTTTATCAGATTTTCAAAAACAGTTTCGACATAATTACCACTGCAATATTTTGACTTATCATATTTTCTTAAACCTGTCTTTCCAAAAGGGTTAAATGGTTTGTATTCAGCTATAGTGTTTAGTAAATGGTAGTTAGCACCGTATTGTCTAGCATTATATGGAGGGTCAAGGTAAAGTATATCACCATTGATTTTGAGAATCAACTTATTTGCATCTTCCATATAGACATCGTGCGAATTAGAATTTAATTCATATTTTGCTGGAAGTAATTTAATTTTATTCTCCGCAGTTTTTTTTAAGTGTTTCAAATAGGCGCCATAAACAGAAGCAGTATTGGCAACCTTATCAGAACCCTCAAGCAGACTACATAAAAGGTAATAGTATAAATTATCTGAAATTGTTTGACTCTTTTTCCAATATTCTATTTTACTTCTAATAGCATCAATCATTTGTCCATTATAATCTGAAAAATAAAGTCTGTCTGTGCCGCCTCCCTTGCAGTAATTTTTGTATATAAAGCCATCATCTTTAGGTGAAAGGCATTGCAATTCGTTCAAAAACACATCTTTTTCAATTATATCTACGTGATTGCCAATATAATTTTTATTCAAAACGTAACTATAATATTCGCAATCATTAGAAATTATTTTTTTTACTGATGATTTAAAACTACGGCCTACAGCACCAGTACCAGCAAAAATATCACAAAACACTTTATCAGAAAGGTCGCTACCAACAACATTTGTAATGACAGAATGAAGAAATGACAGAAGTTTAACTTTAGATCCTATATAGTTCATGTTATCAATAGTTTATTTTTTTAAATACTATGTTATTATTTTCAATGAAATATTCGATATATTCCAATGGTAAGTATCTTCCATTTGAATCATCATTGAAGTGGTGAAATGACATTTTGATGTTTTCTGATAAATTTGGACCTCTTAAACAGAGCAAAACGGGCTGAATAGTACTTTGTCTGTTAGGCAAATAATATTGTTCTATCCAATCAATATATCTAGTAATTTGGGAGACGTTCTCAGGATTTGCGTAGACGGCTTTGAGCTCTATTGGCATAATAATCCGTTCTGTGGAATTTTTAATCGTAGAAATCATTATGTCAATTCTTTGCATTCCAAAGCCACAAGATACTTCATTCCCGATCCATTCAATATTACTCCTATTTACACAGAGTGAAGTATCTAGGGACACATTGATGCTTCTCCCAATATTTTGAGTAATATACATTTGTAAGTGAGCCTCAAAAGCGTGCCCATCTAATAATTTTTTAATTAATCTTGGGATAATATTAGGCTCAATTCTACAACCACTGTACGTGTGCTTGTGAATAGTTGGTATAATCTTATCTCCATCAAAACTAAAATAATTACTTGAGATTTTTGTGTAGTTATTTTTCTTTCTAATCAGAGCAAAAAGGCGCTCTGATTCGTATATTGTTATCATTGTATTGCCTCGGTTCCCTCTTAACTTACGATAGATAAGGCTCCAAAGCATTTGACAAGGAGCCTGGATATTTTTTATTTCATCCAACGCCTCCCACTCTGAAATGCCATTTTGGTATACTTCAAAGGGCTTAATTAGTTGTCTAAATATTAACGATTTTTTCAGATCTTTTTTTAAATACTGCTTATCGCTGTCAGGTTGCAAAAAAACACAATCATCTGCTATTTGGAAAATACCATAAAATTTGCCCTCTATCCCTTTTGATGCCTGAAGATAAAAGACTACCAGATCTCCTTTTCTCATCCTACAACCGTCAGCCATCATAGATATTAATAAATTCTCTCTCTGGTAGTGTAAAGATGTCTTATTTTCGCCATTAAAATCCACATCTTTACCTTTACCATCTGCCCCTGTACCCACGAAAGAATATAGAAGGTGTATTTTAAAGGTCGTGCTGTTAACTATAAAAACATGAGTAGTCATTAATTTAATTATCTGGGTATAATTTTTTCATTATATAGTCAGATGCTTCTTTACTTATGCGTCGTACGCTGGATTTTCGATATTCTACTGGGTCAAATTGATAACAACCTACACAACCCAAATCGTCAGTGTATTCCTCATTCCCTTGATAAAAAGAGTATGGATTCCCTTTAATATTTTTAGCATCCCAGCGTCGGTTCAGTTCTTTACATTTTTTACATATTTGTCTCTTCACATCATTTGCCGCTTTACATAATGGCTGAAAATCATCGATTCTCTGTTGAGAGATGTCTGATACTCGCCAGTCATTTTTACGACCATCCTTGTGATCAATTTCAATTTTAGTGTTTTCAGAAAAGCCAGAGACCCCAAGCATAACACATTTTTGAGTACTATAAAAATCTTTTATGTCTCTTCTAATAGACTGATTAAAAGTAAGTTTTTTGTTAAAACCATTTAACCTAATGGCATCAATTGAATTTCCAGTAGTAATGGTTTTATCAAATTCAATAACAAATTTTTTAGCAAGAGATGAGTTTGCTCTACACCAACTACCTCCGTTCCCTAGTTTAAGCGCCCGATAATTGCCGGTGAATTCTGTAGTACGTACCCATCTACTTACACCAGAAGCGTCTGGTTGTGCCAATTCTAAAAACAGATCCAATTTGCTCATTTGAATAACTTTTTGAATACAAAAATGTACTCGTGTTTAAAAATAAAATAATCGCTCCTCAAAGCTCTAGAATGCCAAATATTATCAACTCCTAATTTGCCTTTATTGCCTTCAATGTTCTTAATAACAATTCCTTTTAACTTAACATTAAAATGTTTTTTAACGGAATCCATTGCATAGAAAGCAAGTGGGACGACCTCACTGTTTCTATAAATGTCACCAACAACAATAGCAAAATATTTATTTGGTTCCAAATACTTATATGCATTATTAATGGAAACGATAAACTTGCTGATGAAGTCATTTACATCGGATATATTTGATAAATCGTATTTTAAGTTTGTGAATTTTATGATATCAAGATACGGGGGATGCGCGATAAAAAAGTCAATCTTATTTTTACCGAGTATTTTAAAATTATCACATATAGTTTTTGAAAACAACCCCTCATCAGTTACATCACAATTGTTAACAAAGTATTTTATTGGACACGCACGATCCATTTTAGAATTAACATATTCAATGATGTCTTTATTGATATCAAAACCTATAAAATCTCTTTTTAAAGATTCACACTCAAAAAGTGTGGTGCCACTGCCCATAAATAAATCAAGGACTATATCCCCTTCTTTTGTATAACGCCTAATAAGGTTATTAGGTATTTGGGGAACAAAGTTACCATGGTATACATTTGCATGCTTCCCGCTGGAATCACGTTTATCAATCAGCCACAAACTGTCTACATTAACATCTTCCATAATATTCGCAATCATTTTTAGTTATTACATTCCTACTCACAATTATGTAGCGCTAATGTAAGTATTTTTTCTTTGAACTATTTTATTTTTTTTAGTCCTTTAATTTGCAACAATTATAAAGCCAAGTTTTATTGTAAAACATAAAATACGAGTTATATCTTCCGCTAAATAAGTTTCCCATTGAGAGAAACCCTGTCGTGATATAAAAATAAAATTATATGCCCATCTGCGTCTTTTCTGTCTCTCACATCGTCAACAAATGTTGCATTTACTTCTTGAATTCAGCCCCTCCTTTTCCACATTGTGACATAACCTGTCGCGAGATAAAAATATCTTTGCAGCGTAATGAAAGAAGATTTATTATACTTTTTGCACAACCACCCGTTATCAACGCTGTTTGTAGTGGTATTGATTATATGCATAATTTATGTGTTGATAAGGTTTATCCACTGGGCATCGTTTGAGAATCCTAATTGTGACCCAAATGGTCCAAAACTGAAATTATAAATTACTTTGGCCTGTAACTCAAGAAATTATATTTATTATACCAGTATAATGAACACATAGATTCAAAATCGTTTAACTTTGAGGAATCTAAATAATATATAATGAAAAAAATCATTCTTCTTTCTTTTTGCTTATGTGCGCTGCTGACTACATCCATGGCGCAATCATATCAGGGTCGCAATATGGACTTCTTGACGGATGAAAAATATTTTAAAGTAGAGCTTGACTACTCTTTGGTAAGTAATAATCTTGCATTCAAAACTGATGAAGAAATCCAGGAATGGGAAAGCGGGCAATCATTGAAAGAACTTACAGATGAGTGTATTAAATGTCTTAATGAAAAACTTGAGGAAAGAGGATGTCACTTAAGAGCAAGCAACATCAAACCTGCAAAATATCGCGTAATTATAAGCGTTACAAGACTTACAAGAGGAGGTAACACTAATGCTGATATATATTTTAAGCCTGTGGATTCTGATAATACGCTGTATATAACAGCTTTATATGGTGATGGCGGGCGTGTTGGAACCGTTGTGAATTTAATGGGAGACGGAATAAGAAGCCTTGCGGTAAAACTTGGAAGATTCATTGATAGCAAGACGCATGCGCCAGCTAGAAAGTAAAACTAAATAATCTTGCAGCCTGCTACGCAGTCTGCATAAAAGGCGCCACAAAGCGGCGCCTTTTTTTGTGGTTTGACGCGCTGTCGCGCGGAGCTGCACGCTCCCTACGGTCGCGGCCTTCGGAAAATAGATTCTTTTTGTGACATAAACTGTCGTGAGGCAAAAGTATCTTTGCATAATTAAATCAATAAAACCATGAAAAAATTAATTTTATTACTCGCAATTTCTTTATTAACAGTCAGTTTATCAATCGCTCAAACTCCACACAAGGTGTATTGTGAAATTGTTGGGACAGGCAATATAATGGGAAACAAAGTTTCAATGATTGAGGCGGATTTTGGTCAATCAATAAGTGCCTGGAATACAAAAAGCAGAATCTTGGTAGGGGATGACAATAAGGCGGTTCCATTTAATTCAATGATGGACGCTGTAAATTATTTTGCAGTTAGAGGTTGGTCATTGTTGTTTGCATACGGAGTTACGGATACCCAGGGCATGGCAAGACAGACGGCGTACCATTACGTTTTGTCAAAGGAAGTAACTAATGATGAGCAAATTAAGGAGGGTATTAAGTTAAAGGAATAATCTTGTTTTTTACGCATGCTCCGCTCCGCTTTGCATGCGAGTTATCAGCGCACAAAGCGCGCTGGTAATCAGTGGTTTGATGCGCTGTCGCGCGGAGCTGCACGCTCCCTTCGGTCGCGGCCTCCGGCAAATAGATTAACATCCATGCTTTGCAGGTGGTATGAATGTAAATATCTAATAAACAAGTTATTGCAGCGGCATGGGTGCTGAAAAACGGACCCCTAGTGATGCAAATGACAGATAATCAATAACATAGTAATGACCACGCTGTCATGCGCTGTCGCGCGGAGCTGCACGCTCCCTACGGTCGCGGCCTCCGGCTAATAGATTAATATCCTGTCGGGATAAAACGGAAAGCAATTCACAACTTACAAACCCAATACAACCTCAGGGGATATTGCAAGTTTCTTGACCATTGTGCGTGCTATGGAAAGAGTTGGCTCGCTTTTTCCGGTCATGTATTCGCTTACACGTGAAGGGCTTACGTTTAGTGTTTTAGCGAGATCTTTTTGTGACATTTTGCGCTCATACATGCGCAGTTTCAAAACGTCCGATAAAGATGGAACTTTTATAGGGTAATGCTTTTCATCATAGTCTGCTACTAGATTTGAGAGCAAAACAAGCTCTACGGATTTGATATCATCATCCGGAGTATTCTCATTAACAACCTTTAACAGTTGTTCTATGCGCTTTGTAGCAGCAGCATATTGTTTCTCATTCTCAATTTTTGCCATGATTAAATGTTCTCTATATTCTTAATGCTATAAATATAAATCTTTTTACGATTTGAAACAATTTGTTTGATTTGCAGTTTTTACGCATGCTCCGCTCCGCTTGGCATGCGAGTTACCAGCGCACAAGGCGCGCTGGTAATCAGTGGTTTGACGCGCTGTCGCGCGGAGCTGCACGCTCCCTTCGGTCGCGGGCAAAAAAAAGCGCAGCTTTTTTTTGCCTTGAAGTCTTCATACCTTGCCTTGAGGTCCTCTGCTTTGCAGGTGGTATAAACGTAAATGTCTAATAAACAGGTTATTGTGGCGGCGGGGGTGCTGAAAAACGGACCCCTAGTGATGCAAATGACAGATAATCAATAATATAGTAATGGCCACGCTGTCGTGCACTGTCGCGCACTGCCGCCGCGGAGCTGCACGCTCCCTACGGTCGCGGCCTGCGGCTAGCTTTGGAAAATCATCCGGACTAGCTGGGGGATGTTGGTTGTTCTGATTACCTCTATGTGGGAATGTTTAGTCTCTTCTTTGTGGTTGTAGGAGGAGATGAAGATTTTTTCAAAGCCGAGTTTTTCTGCCTCGGCAATGCGGCGTTCTACCTGGGAAACGGGGCGGATTTCTCCGCTGAGGCCGACTTCTCCTGCGAATGCAAAGCGTTGGTTTACAGAGACGTCAAAGTTGGAGGAGAGGATGCTGATGACTGTGGCCAGATCGCAGGCGGGGTCTGTGACTCTTATGCCTCCGGCCATGTTTAGGAATACGTCTTTTTGAGATAATTTAAAACCGACTCTTTTTTCCAGCACGGCCAGGAGCATGTTCATTCTGCGGACATCAAAACCCGTTGCGGAACGCTGCGGAGTTCCGTATGCAGCTGTGCTTACAAGAGCCTGAACCTCAATTAAAAAAGGACGAGTACCATCTAACATTGCGCTAACCGCTATGCCGCTCAAGTTCTGCTCATGCATTGGGATAAACATATCGGAAGGATTAAGAACTTCCTTAAGACCGCTCCCCGTCATTTCATAAACGGCAAGTTCTTCAGATGCGCCAAATCTGTTTTTAATACCGCGCAATATTCTAAAGGAGTGTTTAGTATCCCCTTCAAACTGAAGTACCACATCCACAATATGTTCCAGCACTTTAGGACCAGCAATTGTGCCATCTTTTGTGATATGTCCAATTACAATTACAGGGGTGTTAGTCTCTTTTGCAAAACGCAGCAAGGCAGCGGCGCACTCTCTGATTTGAGAGACGCTTCCGGCAGAAGACTCCACAATATCTGAATAAATTGTCTGAATAGAATCAACTATAAGCAGCTCAGGAGCAACAACTTTGGCCTGCTCAATAATATTTTCCAGAGAAGTCTCTGCAAGCACAATACAATTATCGTGAGTACCGCCAAGTCTCTCTGCTCTTAATTTGATTTGCCTTGCGCTCTCCTCACCTGAAACGTAAAGAGTTTTTAAATCATTGCAGGTAAGAGGAATTTGCAAAGACAAAGTGGACTTTCCAATGCCGGGCTCTCCCGCAAGAAGCACCATGGAACCCTTCACCATTCCGCCTCCGAGCACTCTGTCAAATTCACTGCTGCCCAGCAAGATACGGCTCTCTCTCCCTCCCGCATCCACATCAGAAAGTCTCTGCGGTTTTGCAGAACCGGCATTAAATGAGACAGTTTTGGAGGTGGCGCCATCTCCCTTGCTCACAACTTCCTCAACCATAGTATTCCACTGTCCGCAAGACGGGCACTGTCCGAGCCATTTAACGCTCTCATATCCGCAATTATTGCAGAAAAATGCTTTCTTAATCTTTGCCATAACAAGTGTAAATTTATAAGTTTTTGCTCAAAGTTTAATAACAAATAGGTTATATTTGTATTAACATCTGCCCTGCATTGTTGCAGTGCGGGTATTTAATCCACTTTCATTATGAGACACTCACTTACATCTATTGGAATCAAACAACTTTTTTTATCTGTCGCGACAGTAATTCTTACCGGCTCAGTTTTTTTTATTGGCTCAAACCAGCTTTTTGCACAAGAGCAGCACAAGACTATGCCGCAAGGCGAGCATAAAGGCATGTGTCCTAAGTGCGAGCAAAAGCTTGCAGATCAAATTGATAAATATGCTCAGGAAGTTCAGAAGACATGGCAGCTTCCCGGCTTTTCTCTTGCAATTTCTTTGGACAACAAGGTTATCCTTTCTAAAGGATATGGCGTAAAGGAGCAGCGCCCTGCAGACGGCGTTGGCTATAAGGGGGCAAAATACAGTGATGATTTTGTAGCAAGCGGAGATGTGAAAGGCGTTGTAAATGAGCCTGGTGCTACGGTAGACCCTAACACCCTTTTCCAAGTTGGTTCTATTTCAAAATCATTTACCGCAACCGTAATGGCGCAACTTGTTGGTGAGGGAAAACTTAAATGGACGGACAGCGTAAAAAATATTCTGCCTGATTTTAATATGTATGATGACCCATGGGTTACCCGCAACATGCAAATCAGAGATGTGATGACTCACAAGACTGGTCTTGCAAACGAGGCGGGAACATATTTTCCTAACCTAGGTTACAATAGAGATGATATCTATAAGATGTTGCAGTATCTTAAGCCAACTTACTCATTTAGAACAGAATATGACTATAATAACATAACATTCATGATTGCCGTAAAAATCATTGAGAAGCTTACCGGCAAGAGTTGGGAAGAGAATGTTCAGGAGAGAGTTTTCAACAAACTTGGAATGACAAGCTCAGCTTTGGATGCTGCCGGCTTTGGCAATTCAAAGAATGTGGCAACTCCGCATGATTACTCATATCTTGGCAAGGTTGTGGCACTTCCGCTATATGCAAATGAGCAAGCTCTTTACTGGCTGACCGTAATTGGTCCTGCCGGCGGAGTTAATTCAACCGCCAATGATTTAATAAAGTATGCGCAGTTCCACTGCAATAACGGCTATATAGTTAATCGTAATCCCGACGGTTCAGTCAAAGATACAAGCTTTGTCATGCCGCGCAAGGATGTGGCCTATCTGCATAGAGGTGTGACAATTACGGGGCAGGACTCCGTTCACACAAATCTTTACGGACACTGCTGGTTTATTGAACAGAACAACCATTACAGATTGTATTTCCATACCGGAACAACATGGGGCATGACTGCAATTTGTTTCTTTGTTCCAGAGTATAAACTTTGCGGAGTAATGCTTGTAAACTGTGAGGCAAATGCATATCCGCGTTATGCCGTTATGAGAAGAGCAATAGATTTAGTGAGAAAAGATACGGTATTAAAAGACTGGAGTGCAGATTATTACAATGAATGGCTAAAGGACAGCAAAGAGTCTTGGGCTAAGAGACAAAAAGAAGAGGCGGATGCTGCAAAAGAATATAAACCGGAGATGGACAAAAATCTTTTTGTAGGAAACTATGTTAAGGATGCCCCTTTTGGTCCTGCTGTTGTAACTTTGGAAAACGGTAAATTGTATATAACCATTGGTACAAAGAAATTTAAGAATGAACTTGTTCATAAGACAGGTACAACTTATGAATTCAGGAGCGACGGGCACGGATTTCCTATAACGTTCAATCTTAATGAGAAAGGGAAGAAAGTTACAGGCTTTGATTTGAAGTTTGGAGAGGGAGAAGAGAAGTTTTTTGGTGGCTGGAAAAGAAATTAAATAACATAATAATTGAAAGGCAAAGAGTATGAAAAAAATATTTAAAATATCTGCGACAATTTTTGCAGCGGTGCTTATGATGATTCCGGCACAGCAGGGATTTGCTCAGAACAAAAAAAATAAAAAAGCTGTGCCAGCTCAGGCACAGCAGGGGTTTGTTGCAAAACCTTTAATTGGGGTTTCAAGCTTTGCAGACCCGGGCGTTACAAGTGTAAATCTGACTTATATTCACGCAGTTGAAAAGGCAGGAGGTGTTCCTGTTGTGATACCTGTCACAACAGATAAAGAGTTACTAGAACAATACTTGAATCTTGTGGACGGTGTGCTGATGACGGGCGGTGAAGATATAGGGCCTCTTAAATATTTTGGAGAGGAGCCTAATCAACATCTTGGAGAAATTGCACCGGAGAGAGATGAGTTTGACGTTATGTTAATCCGCAGCGCAGTTGCAAAAGGACTTCCTCTTCTTGGTATTTGCAGAGGTGAGCAGCTTTTGAATGTTGCCTTTGGAGGTACTCTGTATCAGGACATTCCGTCACAAGTTCCTAACGCAATAAAGCATAATCAAAGCGGTGTTGCTCCGCGCGATTATCAGTTCCATTCAATTAAGATTGAGAAAGGCTCCGTGTTGGAAAAGGTTCTTGGATGTGACAGCACTGCAGTAAATTCTTATCATCACCAGGCTGTAAAAGATGCAGCCCCTGGTTTTAAAATTACCGCGCGCGCCAAAGACGGAATCGTAGAAGGTATTGAAAAAGAAGGGAATGAATATGTTTACGGAGTCCAGTTTCATCCAGAAGGACTAATACAGACCGGAAACAATTTCTTTCTTCCAATCTTTAAGCATTTGATTGAGGGAGCCCAAAAATATAAGGATTCTAAGTAAGGTTTTTTAAACAGAGCCTTTGGCTTAATGCATGGACAATTTGTCCGGTGATAGGAAGAGTGATTTGCTATCGGGTTTATATGAAAAATATAAATCTGTGTTGTGTTTTTACGCTTCACGTTATACTGGTTCATATTGGGAATCAGAGGATATTGTCCACTCTGTGTTTGCAAATTTTTTGAGCAAGGAAATCAAACTCAATGATGAGAACGCTCTGCGCTCATATCTTTTTTCTGCAGTTCATAATGCTTGTTTGAATAATATTGCCCAAAAAAGTACGGCAAAGAAGTATTATGCATACGCGCTTTTGAATGAAACAGATAAAGATGAATCTGGGTATCTGTCTGACAGAATTGAGACGGAAGTGCTTTGGGAGGTTTTCTCAAAAATTGAACAGCTGCCGTCTGAATGCAAGAAAGTATTCAAGTTAAGCTATTTGGAGAACATGAGTAATCAGGAGATTGCAGATGAGCTCTCTATTTCCGTCAATACCGTAAAAAGCCAGAAAAGCAGGGCAAAGCAGCTTCTTAAGGAGTCTCTTAAAGGTTTGTTTGTCTTTGCAGCTGCTATATTCGGCTTATAATTTTTTAGAGTTAAATAATTTTTATTTCCGTTCCACCCTTTTGACATCTTTACTTGTCTACTATATAAAAGGGCAGGAAGGAGTGGACTGTTAATAATTAATCTTATGAATGAAGAACAATTCAAAAGAGTAAAGTTTTTATTGGCAAAGAGTTTGGTCTCTGAGTTGGATAATGCAGAGACTGAAGAACTTAATGCTTGGAGAAAAGCTTCAGCCGCTAATGAAAACCTGTATCGGCGCCTTTCCGATAAGGACTATTTGCTGTCTAGGTATCGTGATTTTAGAACAGTAAAAGAGATGTCTTCCAAGACGAGCCCGGAAAAACGGAGCTTTATTATTAGGCCTTATATAAAGTGGTCAATAGGCATAGCTGCTGCAATGCTTCTGTTTTTTGCCGGCTATTCAGTATATAGGATTAATAAGGATAAACAAATAATACAGTCGCTTACGGCGGAGAAAATTTCCAGTGTTTCTCTCTCTATTGACAACGCTTCCGCCATTGATTTAAGTCAGTATAATTCCGGAGACAGAATTAAAAATGCAGGGGCGGTAAAAGACGGAAACAGACTTGTTTATGAGAGCGAGCAGACAAATTCCAAAAAGATATCAATGCATACTTTGTCTGTTCCGGAGAAGCAGATTTTTAGTGTTGTACTTCCTGACGGTTCAAAAGTATGGCTGGCTTCAAATAGCACAATCACTTTTCCTTCAGCATTTTCTGAAAAGAGCAGGAGTGTGGTTCTATCGGGAGAGGGATATTTTGAAATTGCAAAAAATCCCGACAGACCTTTTACAGTTACCGCAGGAGATTCTAAAATAAAAGTAACGGGAACTCGCTTTAATGTTAAAGCTTATAAAGGAGATAAGAGGATTTCTGCCGCTCTTATTGATGGCAAAATATCTTTCTCATATAAAGATAAAACGGGATTGGAGAAGGAATTACCTATGCATAGAGGGGAGTTGTCGGTTTTGGATATAAACAGCAGAGTTGTTGAAACATCGGAGGTTAATGCCTCTTTATATAATTCATGGATAGACGGGGTATATTTCTTTGATTCTGAGACATTGGAGGATATCATGACTGATATGGGAAGGTATTATGGGCTTAAAGTTGTCTTTGTGAATAACAAGATGAAAACAAAGGTATTATCCGGCAGGCTGCACATGGAAGATAATGCCGCGGCAATGTTGGAATCATTTAAGAAAATTATGTCCGGTCACGTTAAACTAGAAGAAAAAACTATAATCATATTTTAATAACCTAAAAAACATACAATGAAAAAAAGAAGAAACATACTCTTTTTTCTTCCTTTTTTGCTGAGCGCCTTTTTCCTGTTCTCTTCTTCCGCCGGCGCACAGGTAAAGAAAGACCTTTATAGTGTCAGGTTAAATAACCTCACATTAAAAGAGGCTATGGTCAAAATAACATCCCAGTGCGGATATTATTTTGTCTATGAAGATGCTGATATTACTAACGTTCCAAAGATTACCAAGGAGTTTAAATCTAGCAGCATAGATCAAATTATCTCCGGGTGTTTGTCCGGTACCGGACTCTCCTATTCTGTGGAGAATAAGACAATTTATATTAAAAGAACGGCTGCAAATACTCCCGCCAAAAATCAGCAACAAAAAGTTGACGAGGAGCCTGTGTATGTGTCCGGTAAAATTACCGATTCACACAATGAGCCTCTTCCCGGCGCTTATGTAAGAGTTGCAGGGCAAACCGGCAGCGGAGTTTCAGCTGATGCAGACGGAAATTTTAAAATCAAACTTAACAATCCTTCCAAGGAAAAAACACTTACGTTTACTTATCTTGGAATGCAGCAGCAAGAGGTGTTAATTGGCGGTAGACAGTCAATTAACGTGGTAATGCAAGAGGAAAAAAATGAGCTGGAACAAATTGTTGTAGTTGGCTACGGTTCTGTAAAGAAGAAAGACATTGCGGGTTCTATTCAAAATGTAACTTCTTCTGAGATTGCAAAATCTAATACGGCCGCATTTGAAAAAGCCATTGAGGGAAAGGTTTCCGGCGTTCAAATTACTTCAACATCCGGAATTCCAGGCTCATCTTTTTCTATAAATATTAGAGGAAGAGGTTCTATTAATGCAGATACTCAGCCTTTGTATATAGTTGACGGAGTGCAAATTGCAAATGGGTCTCAAACAACAAACGTTCTTACCAATGCAAATGTCATGGGCGGAATTAATCCAGATGACATAGAGTCTATAAGTGTCTTAAAGGATGGAGCGTCCGCCTCTATTTATGGTGCTCAGGCTGCAAACGGAGTTGTTATTATTACTACAAAAAAGGGTGCTGCGGGCAAAACCAAGGTCTCTTTTAATGCAACTGTCGGGATACAGGAGATAGCACGTAAAGTCCCTGTGATGAATGGAAAACAGTGGGCTGAATATGCTTTACTTGAGTACAAGAATTATGATAAGTATTATGGCACAAATAATTATCAGACCCAATTGGATCTTTTTAAGAGTTTTGGGTGGGGAGATGACGGTTATTCTAAGGCCCCTACAACAGATTGGTATCATGAAATTTTCCACAAGGCGGTTGTAAATAATTATGAAGTGAACATTTCCGGCGGTACGGAAAAGACTAGATTTTACGTTTCCGGAAACTATAATAAGACAGACGGAATCATAAGACATACAGATTATAACAGAGCTACGGGCAGAATTAATTTAAGTCATGAGCTAGCACCTTGGCTAACGTTAAACACTAATACTACCTTTAGCAGAAACAATTATAATCAGGCTCCTACAACCGGAGCATATAATCCTGCAAGAACTGCAATGTTTTTACTGCCTGGCGTTTCTCCAAGGGATGCAGACGGCAATTATGTAAGTGACTTGGCGTACGGCTATTATATGTACAACATACCTCAGATGATGGAACTTAATGAATATAGCGGTAAGTCATCTAATTTGCTTTCATCTAATGATTTAACTTTCAAAATTATCAAAGGACTGGAATTTAAGAGCAGTTATAATTTTGATATGACATGGATGAAGGAGCATCAGTATAGTGATCCAAGAACCAGGCTGGGCTCCAGGGTTAACGGTGCAGTTTCTGCGTATTCTACTGATATAGACAAGTTTCAGACGGAGCAAGTTGCAACTTATAAGACAACAATATTTGATAACGATTTTAATGCGGTGGCCGGTTTTTCATATATAAATTATAAATATCATATGACAGGAGCTACCGCTAATGGAGTTTCTAATCCTGAACTTAGGCTTTTGAGCAGCGCATCTACTCCTATTCTTGCAGCAGAGTCTTTTTCTCAATGGAAAATGGCCGGATTTTTTGCAAGACTTGGATATACTATAAAGGACAAATATATTCTTAATGCAACGGTAAGATATGACGGATCCTCAAGGTTTGGAGCAGACAATAAATGGGGCTGGTTCCCATCTATATCTGTTGCATGGAGAATGAAACAGGAAGATTTCTTGAAAGATGTCAATTGGCTGAGCGATTTGAAGTTAAGAGCAAGCTATGGTGTAACCGGAAATGCAAACATAGGAGATTATGTGGCATCAAGATTATATGCCGGAGGATATGCTTATAATGGTATAGCCGGAGTCATATCTTCTTCCATAGGAAATCAGAAATTATCTTGGGAGAAGAAACATTCTAAAAACGTTGGATTGACTGCAGGTTTTCTTAAAGGCAGAATTAGCTTAGATTTAGATGTTTACAGAGATGATACAAAAGATTTGCTTTACTATAGAACAATACCTCAGACAACCGGATACAGCCAAATTCCTTCAAATATGGGAGGCGTAAAAAATGAAGGCTTAGATATTCAGCTGAGTACCATCAATATAGACATGGATGATTTTAAATGGCAAACGTCATTAAATTTATCATTCTGCAGGAATTCAATCACCAAATTGCAAGATGGCTTGGACCAAATTGGAAATTATAAAGTAGGCAAGCCCGTAACTGCCGAGTATGTTTACAAATGGGCAGGAGTTAATGCGGCAGACGGCCGTCCAATGTATTACGATAAAGATGGTTATATAACTTATAGTCCTACTTTGGCAGACAGATATTGGACAAAGGGCGCTGATCCTACGTTCTTTGGAGGAATGGAGAATACCGTTTCTTGGAAGAATTTCACATTGACATTTTTCTTCCAGTTCCAGAGAGGAGCTGTGAAATATTGGAGCGATAAAACCGTTCTTATTGGACAAGCGGCAGACAACAATCTTCTGAGAGATATTTACTACAAGTATTGGAAACAGCCGGGTGATGTTACATGGGTGCCAAAGCCTGTTTACAATGGAACATATCCTGGAAACCCAATGAAGTATGATAACAATGGAGATACAGGAATGAGTTTGATTTATGAGTCTACAGATTTTATTAAACTTAAGAATGTAACTCTAAGTTACAATTTCCCTGAAAAGCTGCTTAAAAAAATCAAAGTATCAGATGCTCAAATTTTTGTTAATGCTTATAACCTTTGGACTACAACACCTTACCAGGGTTATGATCCGGAGACCGTTGGAAATGACAGAGGACTATATCCACAGTCAAAGAGCTATAGCATAGGTATTAAGATTAACTTTTAATTGATAAAGAGATGAAAACATTTAAGATATTATTTATAACAGCTTTGTCTCTTATCACGCTGAGTTCATGTAATTCATTGCTTGATATAAGTACTAAGCATGCGCTTCCGCAAGATAAAATGAAAACGGAGTCTGGATGCAAGAGCCTTATAATAGGGGCTTATGATATGATGCAAGACCCTTTGTTTGCAGGAAGAGATATAATTTGTACTCCAGATGTGCTTGGCGATAATTGCTGGCCTTCTCCGGGTGCTACAAAATACGTTGAGCAGTATTATTTCCAGCCACGTTACAATATGGATATTTGGGAGTCTGCATATAAGCAAATTGAGTCATTAAATGAGGCACTTTACTATCTGAAAGACATGGAGCAAACCAATAGCGTTAAAGCGCTGGAAGGAGAGGCTCTTTTCTTAAGGGCGTATGACTATTTTTATCTTGCAATAGTTTATTCAAGAACACCAGGTCATCTTGTTTCAGATTTTAATCTTTGTGTTCCATTGTTGACAGAACCTTTCTTTAACTCAGACGGCAATATTACGGAACAAGCCTCAGTAGCAAGGGCTAACGTTGATGCAGTATGGGCGCAGATTGTGCAAGACCTTACAAATTCATTTACGTATTTGGACGGAAACGACGGAAGCAATTATCCGTACAGAGCATCTGCCATAGCTGCTAAAGCATTGCTATCCAGAGTGTATTTGTATATGGGCGATTGGGACAATACAATCACTGCAGCAACTTATGTGATTTCAAAGTCTCCTGTCGGGATTTATTCCGGAACCTATACAGATATATTCTCAAAAGGTACAGAGTCTCTTTGGCAGTTGCATTATACAACATCCGAGAACCTTGCTTCTTCATCTTTACACTCTGCCTATGGCACTGTAGATGATGGCATTAGAGATGCGGAGGGATATGGAGACGGCACCGGTGCGGGTGATGCGCAGCTTTCTGTAACAGAAGAGTTTGTCAATCTTCTGGATAAGACAAAAGATACCAGGTTTGGCGCATTGAGAAAAGTTCATTATAGCGGTCAAAATTTGTGGTGGACTACCAAGTTTAACAGCTGGGGCGGAGCATTTGGACTAGATGACATTCCTTTGATAAGGATTTCAGAAATTTATCTGAACAGAGCTGAGGCTTATGCTCATAAGGCAGATTATATAAATGCAAGAACAGATGTAAATACCTTAAGGAATAAAAGAGGAATTGGTGATGCAACCGCAGTTAATTCTGCGCTGCTTAATGAGATTCTTCTTCAGAGGAGAATAGAACTTGCATTTGAAGGTCACAGATTCTTTGATATGAAGAGACTTGGAATGAATATTTCCAGACCAAACGGATTGGAAACTGTTGCCTATGATGACTATAGAGTAGTTGCTCCAATTAGTACTTCAGAAATGGATGTAAACAAATCACTTGTTAATAATCCTGGTTATTAATAGAATGGCATTGTTAATAGAATAGACATTAAAACTAAATTATCATGAAAAGATTAATAACAATCATATATTTGATCGCGATGGTTTCTCTTCTGTTTAGCTCTTGCCAGAAACAGGATTGGACATATAAAGGGAACCAGTATTTTGAATTTAGCGCATCTGAAAATAAACAGGAAACCACAAGCAATATTTACCAAAAAGAGAACTCAAAAATTGGACTGGATTCTATATGCGTTCAGCTTATTGCAAAATCTACGGCAGACGTTACGGTTAACTATGAAATAGTTAAACAGTTGTATTATTTGACAGATGAGGACAAATATGTAGAGACCGTTCCTAACGGCAAAGATGTCTCTTTGGTTGATACGGTTTACACAACAGCTGCATACGGAACAGATTATACAATACAAACATCTGGAACGTCAACCTTTTCTTCTACCTCTATGACAGGCAGTCTGGTAATACCTAAAGATCAGTACTTTGGTTATATACAAGTAAACATGCTCAAGAAATCAGGCAGCAATTTTTATGTAGTGCTTAAGGATTCTCAGGATACAAAAGTCAATAAGCCAAATTCTTTGTTCAAGTACATTCTGGCTCCGGATAAAATATTTTACCTTCAGGAGTCATTTGCATCTGAGATACCGGATACGTGGACATTGCTGGACAAAGACGGAGACGGTCACAATTGGAATTGGTATGATGGCGCAGCTACCTCAGATTCATTTATTTCCGGTGGAGTAGGAGCTGTAAAGCCGGAGAACTATTTGGTATCTCCAAAAATTACAATTGGCAATAGCACTGATGCCGTTAAGCTGACATTTGAGCTGGCGGCCGGAGATAGTGATTATCCGGAAGAAAATTACCGTGTAATAATTTCTGAATCACCAATTACACTTGACAATTGCCGCAATGCAACCCTGCTGAGAGATTGGACCGCTCTTGATTCTTCTTACAAAGATTTCAAGGTGGAAACCATTGATATCACCGCGTACAAGGGTAAGACTGTTTATGTGGGATTTGTTCATGGCAATTGCACGGATTGCTATTATATAGAGTTAAAAAATGTTAAAGTATTTGGTCAATAGTAAATATGTAGGGTGAAAATGGAATTAGACGAGAGATTAAAACAGATTTTTGTAGAACTGACATCTATTGATGCGGTTTCCGGGAGCGAGGCACCCGTTGCAGATTATATTGAGCGTTTTGTAAAAAACTTGGGTTTAAGTTGTTATAGAGACGACGCAGATAAACTGTCAATGGGAAACACGGGGAATGTAATCGTGCCTATCATGGGGGGCGGAGAGTTTTTTCTTGCAGCCCACATGGACACCCCCAGGTCAACAAAAAATTTGAAGCACCAATTTCTTCCCGACAGAATAACATCTGACGGGACCACTCCTCTTGGAGTGGATGACAGAGGCGGACTCTCGTCTATTCTTTTTTCTTTAGAAAAAGCTGTCGAGAATAAAAAGTTATTGCCATGTACTTTGCTCTTCACTGTTTGTGAAGAAACTTCTATGGCTGGCTCTTTAACCTATAAGCCGGCAGAAGGGATAAAATATGGTTTTACTTTTGATTCTTTTATGAGTCCTGCAGCCATTGTGTCAGAGACTTGCGGGCTTATAGATTTTGAATTTATAATTAAAGGCAAATCTTCTCATGCGGGCATTTCTCCGGAAAAAGGAGTTAATGCAATAATGATTGCCGCTGAGGCTATGACTAAATTTCCTTTTGGCAAACTTGGAGATAAAGAGACTGCCAACATAGGAATTATCAATGGCGGAAGCGGGACCAATGTTGTCTGCGATAAAGTTTTTTTGCACGGAGAGGTTAGGAGCGGCACAAAGGAGAAAGGGGAAGCCATGATTAACAAGATAATAGAAGATTTTAGGCAAACTTGTGAAAAGCACGGCGGAAGACTGGAGGCAAAATATTCATGGGATTTTGTACCGTATGAAATTCACGCCAATGACATGCCGTTTAAACATTTTGCCAAGGTTGCGTCATCTTTGGGCCTTGAGGTCACTCCAATGAAATCCATGGGAGGAAGTGATGCAAATTCACTGAATGCCAAAGGGATAAAAACAATTAATTTGGGAGTGGGAGCGCAAAATCCTCATGGTAATGATGAATTTATTTTATATAAAGATTTTATGAATGCTGCAGAGATAGCATATCAATTATTAACAACACATCTAGATTAAATCAATGAAAAAAATATTTTTAATGGCGGCATTAATATTCTTGGTGCCTGCATGTTTGTTTGCTCAGTCAAAAACATCTCAACTTAAATATTTGCCGGAGAAAGTAACTGCAAAGGGTACTCTTGTAATTGAGGGAGGCGGAGACAGAATATCCGTAATTCTCAAGGCCATAATTAAATACGGCGGAGGAGATAATGCAAAACTTCTTGTTGTCCCTTTTGCCAGCGGCATAGCAGATACAACGGGTATGAACCAAAGCAAAGAATTTAGGGATCTTGGATGTAAAAAAGCAGACTATATTTTTTGCGATAAGAAGGATGTAGACTCTCCGGAAAATTTGGCAAAACTGGATGGTGTTACAGCTATCTTTTTCTCTGGCGGTGACCAGCTAAGACTTGTTGATTTTTTAGAAGGGACCAAATTTTTTGAGAAGATTAAACAGATTTATAAAAACGGCGGAGTCGTAAGCGGAACAAGCGCAGGCGCTGCAATCATGAGCCGCATTATGCTTACAGGAAGAAATGTGGGTGATACAACTGACAACTCGCATGAGTTTAATTATATTAAAGCTAATGACGTAGAAGTTGCCAAAGGCTTTGGTTTTTTGAATAATATTATTGTGGATCAGCATTTTATAACAAGACGCAGACAGGTTAGGCTAATTAATGTTTTGCTTGACCATCCGGGATACAGGGGTATTGGAATTGATGAGGAGGCTGCGGTGGTTGTAAAGTCTAATAACACAATAGAAGTCATAGGGAATAGTAATGTAATGTTGTTTGAACCTTATAAGCCTGTTGCGGGGAGCGGCAAGGCCAAAAGTTTTAAACTTACAATATTATATCCGGGTGACAAATATAATCTGTAAATTTGCAAACAATTATACATTAAATAGTTGTAGATGGCCGGCTTAAAAAAGATACCACATACGTTTGTCATAATAGGGGCAATGATTTTGCTGTGCGGTATTCTCACTTGGTTTATACCAGCGGGAGAATATGATCACCAGACGGTTACGGTTAATGGAGCTGAAAGAGACGTTGTTGTGAATGGTTCATTTCACAAAGTTGAACAAGCTCCGCAAACATGGCAAATTTTTGGTTCTCTTGTAGAGGGATTTAAGAAACAAGCCAATATAATAATTTGCATATTAATCATTGGAGGCGCTTTTCAAATAATGAACAGCAGCCGCGCCATTGATTTTGGAATTCTCTCATTTTTAAAGAAATCAAAAGATTTTGAGAAGCACAAGCTGCTTAAAAAAATTGGAGTAAATAACATTGTCATTGTTCTTTCTATGGCTATGTTCAGCCTTTTTGGGGCGGTCTACGGAATGAGCGAGGAGACAATAGCATTTGTAATTATTTTTATACCTCTTGCCATATCAATGGGCTATGATTCCATAACCGGCGTACTCATGGTATATGTTGCTGCTCATATTGGTTTTTCCGGTGCTATATTTAATCCTTTTACAATTGGGATTGCACAAGGTCTTTCCGGCCTGCCTCTGTTTTCCGGTTTTGAATACAGAATGTTTGTATGGGTGGTTCTTACTACTTTAATAATCACGTTTACAGTTATTTATGCAAATAGAGTAAAAAAGAATCCTAGAATTTCTCCAATGTATGAATTGGATGAATATTGGAGAAAAAGGGAGAGAGATAACATAAATATTGACTTTGAAAAAAAGACTCCGGTTTCTGCCTGGGTAATATTTATTGTTTCCACCATTGTACTTGTAATATTCTCTTGTTATCATCCGCAAACCACTGTAAAAATTGGACAGACGGAGAGCACTTTTTTCTGTCTTCCAATATTAACTCTGCTTTATGCACTGTCCGGATTCCTGACATTGCGCAGGTCTTATTTATTTTATATACTTGATGTTCTTGCCTTTACAATTTTATTTCTTATTGTTGGAGTTTTGGGCTATGGCTGGTATATTACGGAGATTTCCGCTCTGTTTTTGGCAATGGGAATTATCTCCGGCATTGCAATGGGCTCTGGCGGAAATGAGATTTCAAAAGAATTTATTGGAGGGGCTAAAGATATTCTTACCGCAGCGCTTATTGTTGGGCTTGCAGGAGGTATAATAGTTGTTCTGCAAGATGGAAAGATAATGGATACTATTCTATACTCGCTTTCAAATGCTATGCGCGGAACGGGAAAAGGGGGAACGGTTTCTATTATGTATGCAATTCAAACAGTGATAAATATCTTTATTCCATCAGGTTCTGCTAAAGCTGCTCTTACCATGCCAATTATGGCTCCGTTCTCTGATGTAATAGGTTTATCCAGACAGGCCACTGTTATGGCTTATCAATTTGGAGACGGATTTACAAATATGATAACTCCAACCTCTGCAGTTCTTATGGGAGTGCTTGGAATTGCCAAGATTCCGTATGAAATCTGGTTTAAGTGGTTCTGGAAAATTTTGCTGGTGTTTATGCTTGTGGGCTTGATTTTATTAATGCCTACGGTTTATATGCAACTCAACGGTTTTTAAAATTATACCATGAAAATAATTAAAATTTTGGCGGTTGCATTTGCAGCTGTCCTGTGTTCTTCATATTTTTCTGAAGCTCAAAACATTGCAACACCCGCACAAAAGCGCGGATTCACAAAGCTTACAACGTACTCAGAACTTGCGGAGTTTGTTAAAAAATTGGATGCGGCATCTCCGGCGCTGACTGTAAAAACTATCGGGAGTACAAAACAGGGCAGAGATATTTTTGCTCTTAAGTTTTCTAATAATAGCAAAGGGCTAAAAACAAAGGTGCTGATTTTTGCGCAACAGCATGGCAATGAGCAATCCGGAAAGGAGGGGGCGCTCTTGCTTGCAGAGCAGCTTATAAGGCCGGAAAACAGATACCTTTTTAACAGGTTGGAAGTAACGATAATTCCAATTTCCAATCCGGACGGTTCAGAAGTTAATAAAAGGCGTAATTCTGCGGGAATGGATTTAAACAGGAATCATCTTATAATGACTGAACCTGAGGTAATTGCGCAGCATCATCTTTTTGACAAAGAACTTTTTGATGTTACTATGGATATACATGAGTATTATCCTTATGGTGAGGAGAGTGATTCCCTTGGCTATCACAGGAATGCAGATGAATGTATTGGGTATCTCACAAATCCGGATGCATCAGTCAAGATAAGAGATTTTCAGTTTAAGGAGTTTACCCCATTTTATTCATCATATTTAAAATCTAACGGAGATTCTTGGGCATTTTATACTCCCGGTGGCGTACCGGATAAGGATTATTTCCGCTTTAGCACTTACGATGTTAATGACGGGCGTCAATATTATGGTATTCAAAATTCATTGTCTTTTATTCAGGAGGGGAAAAACGGTACGGATTGTCTTGCAGATAACCTTAAGCATAGAGCCATGTCTCAATGTGACGGCATGATGGCGCTTATAAAGTTTTCATATAATAACAGTGAAGCGATAAAGAAACTTGTTGCTAATGAGCGTAAAGGGATAACGGGAGGAGCAGACGAATATGTTTCTTTAAGAATGGAGCATAGGACTAATGGCACTCCTCTTAGTCTTCATGTTCAGAGCCATAAGACAGGGAGGGATTCTGTTGTAAATGTAAAAGAATTTAGAAGCAAAGTGGTAACAGTAGATTCTATCAGAATTCCTTATGGATATTTAATTCCAAAATCCAATCTGAAACTTTGCGGATGGGTTGCCCGTCAGAATTTTAAAATTGCTCAATTGGGCGGCCGTGAAGGAAGAATGTATGAAATATCCAAAATTAACGGAGAGGAAAAAGTTGATTTTGAGGATGATATAATCTCTCTGCCAAGGACTTCAACTGCAAAATTATCATGGTCTGAATTTGCGGCTAAATATGGAAGCGACGTACTGGAGAAATACATATTTATTCCTGCACGTCAGTTAAAGTGCAAAATTCTGGTTATTGGACTTGAGCCAACATCAGAGCTTGGGTTGTCAACATATACAGAGTTTGAAGATTTAGTAAAACAAGGAGAGGAGTATCCGGTTATCCGTGTAAGATAAATTATCTGTTGCTCTCTTTTATTAGCTTGCTAATCTGATTATTAAGGGCAGTTGCTTCTTGCAGCTGCTCTATTGTTATATGCATTCTGTATTTCCACATCCAATGCGGAACAGCAGGGTTGTTTATTCTCTCGCTGTATGCAAACCTGTTTCTGTTTTTTTCACTTATAGATATCCAATCTTGTAATGGAAAGATTGCCAGCATGCTTGGGGATGCGAGGTTGTTTTTGAGAACCTTTTCACAATCTGCCGGTGTTGCATCATAGTATGTTTCCCCCGTTTCTTCAGACTTGTAGGCAATGGTTTTCAATCTCCTTCCCAACCACATTCTTAAGGTTTCGCTATCGTGAGTAGAAGTGCTGCAAACACTTAAATATGGGAAAGTTACGGGATCGGCAAAATCTGTGTTGTTTTTAGGCATTATCTGCAGCTCCAGGCTTAAAATTTTTAAATCTGCCATACATCTGCGGACAGGTTCAGCCAGCATTCCCAAATCTTCTCCGCATGCCAGCATATTGGAAGCCGCTATGATTTGCTGCAATTTTTTCATTGCGTTGTGGTACCATAAATCATTGTTTCTCTTATAGAAGAAAGTGTCATAAAGAGCGTCAAATGATTTTCTCTGAGCAGCAGTTAGACCCTTATATTCTCTGCTCTCTTTTGCGCAGATGCAAGGGACCCATTTACATTTATTATATGGGTCTTCCATGAACAGATTTTCCTCTGCAATCTTTTTCAAATCTTTTTTATCCTGATTCTTTGGAACCGGAAGTCCGTAACTCTCAATATCCTCAATATCAAGTGGCAGCACAGGATGAAAATGCCCTGCTTTTCCACCGTCAAGCGGATATGGGATCTCCCATATTCTAAAGAATCCCAGTATGTGGTCTATGCGGTATGCATCAAAATAATCGGACATTTTGCGCATCCTTTTTTTCCACCATTTGTAGTTGTCCCTGGCCATCTCTTCCCAGTTGTATGTTGGAAATCCCCAATTTTGTCCCTCTGCAGAGTAATAATCCGGGGGTGCTCCTGCTTGCTGTCCAAAATTAAAATATTGAGGATGCTGCCATGCGTCTACACTGTTCCTGCTTATCCCGATGGGTAAATCTCCTTTTAAGGCAATGCCGTTTGCATGAGCATAGTCAATTGCCTCAGTCATTTGATTATGAAGATGATACTGTAGATATACATAAAAGAACACATCATCTTTTATTTCACTTTTTCCGGAACTTAACTTATCTACATCAGCTTGAGAGAAGACGGAATATTTTTTCCATTTTCTAAAATCTGCGGTTTTGTTTTTATCTCTTAGAGCACAAAAAACTGCGTAGGGGTAAAGCCACTCTTTGTTAGATTTTACAAATTTGTAGTATTCCGGCTGAGCAAAGGTGTCATCTTTATTTTGATTATATAATGCGCGGAAATAGCGCATTTTAAATTCTAGCACGTCTTCATAATCTACTGATGCTCTGCGGTTAAGTGATTTGATTTCTTCTGAGAAATCTTTTGCCTTTTGTTTATCTTTTATATGTCCCAGCGGAGATATTGATAGATAGAGAGGATGGAGGGCAATTGAGGAGATGCTGTTGTACGGATATGAATCTTGCCAGTTCATGTGTTCCAAAGTGTCATTGATTGGCAGCGTTTGTATAACACTCATTCCCACCTGTTTTGCCCAGTCTACCAGAGGTTTGAGGTCTTCTATTTCTCCAATGCCGCAGCTCTTTTTTGTACGCAGTGCAAAAACAGGCACTACGCATCCTGCAAATTTTGGTTTGCCTGTATCAAAATTGGCTGAGGAGTGTTCCACAATAAGTGTCTCATGTTTAGATATTTGTGGAATTGCCAGGGTTCTGTTTAATCCATCTTCCCATGTGTACTCTCCCGTTACATCATTTTTGCGTACAAATTTATATTCCCAAGTTTTGCCCTGTTCATTTTCTATTGGAAAAGAGGCAATCCACTTAAGTCCTTTTAATCTTGCCATATTGGCGGCGTTTTCCGGTTTCCACTCTCCCATCTCTTTGCTGCTGCCGCATACATATATGCTGCAATCTTTTGGAACATTGGGTATTACAACTCTTACAATTAGTTCATAATTACGTTTATGAGTCTGGGTGTAGGGGCTGCATTCTCTGCCGGAAAAAACGTGTGAAAATGGGTCAGTAAGAAAAGGAGCTTCCGCCGTATTTCCCTGCCACTGGTCTCTTGTCTCAATTTTTGCAGTAGCTGAATTAAGCGCAAGACGGCGTCCGCCTCCGGCCTCAAAGTAAATTGTATTCTCTGAAGTTTTTACAAAATATTTGTAGTACAATAGTCTCTCTTTTACAGGATCACACATTATCTCTCCATTCCATTCATCTGATTCTGAATGTGTAAGACGGAAGGCCCTTTCTGGGTCATAGTTGCCTAAAATTAAAGATGAGCCTGTGATGTAAACCTGCTCTCCCGGTTGTGTTTTAAAATTAATTCTAAATTTTATAATCATAAACTGTCGGGAGCTTTAGCTCTCCTTTTTTCTATTGCTATGCTGATGAGTGAAATCACTCCGCAAAGTATCATTATAAATGCCTGAGACTCATGGGAAATGGTGGCAAATACCATCCCTTCTGCATGAGCTATTCCGTAAATTTGAGCCAGTGCAAGACTGACCAAAAAATGATAAGCTCCAATTCCGCCCTGTACCGGAACTGCCCATCCTAAGCTCCCCACTATCATAAGAAATAGCGCATCTGTTATTGTGAAACTATTCATGCTAGGAAAAGCAAGGATTGTGGCGTAGCTGGTAATCCAAAAACTGGCCCAAAGAAGGATTGTAAGGGTAAAAAATATCCATTTCCGCTTCATCTTAAAGGCGGCTAAAATACCTTGCCACAGCCCTTTAAGGAAGCCTACAAACTTATTGTGAAACCTGTGTTTTCTTAATCTGTCGCGATAGATATAAATTAATATTGCTGCTGCGGCTATTAAAACAATAATTGCTACAATTACAATTATAAGAACTTTTGAAAGTCTGCTTTCTGCAGGGTTAATCATCTGAAGCTGAATGAAAGAGCCAAATCTTTTCCAAGAAAATACCACCATCATTATGGCAAACAAAAAGAGGCAGACCAAATCCCAGCTTCTCTCCAGAATGACCGTTCCGATTGCCTCTTCAAATGTCACTTTTTTCTTTCTGGCTACAATGCCGCAGCGGACAAGTTCTCCAACGCGCGGCAGAGCAAAATTTGCAAGGTTTCCTATGGTGACGCCGTCGTATGTCTCTTTTATTGTCACCGACGGATTAAGGTGATTTGTAAGAAGTTTCCAGCGCCACGCGCGCAAGATAAAACCGGAGATACCAAAGAGCATGGAGACTGCTATCCACCAATAATTACAGTGCCTAAGGCCGTCTGCAAAATCGCTCCACTTCACCCCCTTAAAGCAGAAATAAAGGAGCACAATAGCAGCCAGCAGTACAAGAGCATACTGCAGAATTTTTTTAGTTGTCAACTGTTTTCCCGGGGTTATCTGCATACCTTCCGCAAATTTACATAAACCTTCCGATAAATTATGGAAATAATATACCTTTGTGAGAGAGAAAAGGGAAATTATCTATGAAGTCAATTATTGGAGTTGGTAATGCTCTAACAGATATTTTAGCGGTTTTACCAAATGACAGTTTGTTAAAAAAGTTCCATCTTCCGGTTGGGAGCATGCAGCTGGTTGATGAAGAGACCGGAGCAAAAATTTGGCAAATACTTAAGGAACAGGGTGTTCAGTATGTTGCCGGCGGGTCCGCGGCTAATGCAATTTCCGGCACTTCCATTTTTGGAATGCCAAGCGGTTTTATTGGAAAGGTTGGAGATGATGAGCTGGGATCTTTGTTCAAAAGCGCGCAGGAGGTGAACGGTATAAAACCTATCTTGTTGAAAGGCAAAGCGGCCAGCGGACAGGCAATGGTATTTATTACTCCGCCATCCGGAGAGAGAACTTTTGCAGATTATTTGGGAGCTGCCCTGGAGCTGTCTCCAGAAGACTTGAAACCAGAATATTTTAGAGGATATGATTATTTGCATATTGAAGGATATCTTGTTCAGAACCAGGAGTTAATAAGAAGAGCTGTGGAGATTGGAAAAGGTCTTGGGATGACAATTTCTTTGGATTTGGCAAGCTATAATATTGTGGAGAGCAATAATGCTTTTCTTCACGATGTGATTTCTCACTATGTAGACATAGTCTTTGCAAATGAGCTTGAAGCTCAAAGTTTTACAAAGCTAAAACCTGAGCTTGCGGTGCGTGAGATTGCAAAGATTTGCAAAATTGCAGTTGTAAAAATCGGCAAGGACGGCTCTTTAATTCAGAGCGGAAGCAAATTCTATAGGATAAAAGCCAGACCGGCAAACATTGTGGATGCAACCGGTGCAGGTGATTTGTATGCCGCAGGATTTTTATATGCGCATGCCAACGATATGCCTCTTGCAATTTGCGGGGAAGTGGGTTCCATTATCTCCGCAAAGGTTGTGGAAGTGGTTGGGCCTAAAGTAGATGTGCCAAGATGGAAAGCTGCAAAGCAAGAGATTAAGGCTATGATGCGCGCTATAAATCCAACATTATGATAACATATAATTTCCAACAGGTTGACGGTCTCAAGATTTTTTATCGTGAGGCAGGAGAAATAGGGCGGACAATTTCTACTTTCATTCCCATTGCGTTGACAAAGCGATAAAAAACTCCAGCACTAGGAGTTATATCACCGTTCTCAATTCTTGAAATATACGATTTTGAAGTACCGGTTTTTAGTGCAAGTTGAAGCTGAGTCATTTTGGCCTCCATGCGAGCATTTTTAAGAAGCACTCCTGCGTAAAAATTATACGCTTTATTTTCTGACAGGGCTCTTTTAGCTGAACCGGCCTTACCAAATCTTTTATCCAGCACTTTATCGTAATTTCTTATTTTGTTGTCGTTTCTGTGCATAATATGCCTCCTTTATCATAATAGCTCTATTTATCTCTTTTTTAGGAGTCTTTTGTGATTTCTTTTTAAAGCCGCTTAATAAGATAATTAATTGTCCCTCATCGAAAACGAAAAAGATCCTGTATGTATTGCCGTTGTATTCTGTTCTTAATTCATACAAATCATCTACTAGACATTTTACAAATTTTTTTGAAATCCTATTTTGTGTCTTGAGCATGAGCAGTCCATATTGTATTTTTTCAACAGTTTGTTCATCAAGAGTTTTTAGAAAAGCTTCAAAATACCCCCATAAGTCATTATTTTTCTCTCCATCACAAAGGTATTAAAAGTTTAAATATATTGAAACTTATTTTTATATAAATTTCCTTAAAAGTACATCATCACTTAGTATCTTGTATGCCAAATGATCAAAACTTTTTATTTTACAGATGTGAAATTAACAATTTGCCTTTCAAGTATTTGCATACTATGTTGTGCTTGTATGCATAGTGATACGGCAAGATTGTGCAGCGGCGCAAATTCTAATACTTAAAAGAGCTGCCGCCGATGAATTCACGCATGATGGATGTTGGCGGAATTGCAGCTTGTTCTTTAAAGTTGATTTCTACCACGTATGACAGGAATTTGATGAGCCGCAAACTCTCCGCGTAGGCGGGGGAGAGCGGTGATATTCTTCTTAGCAGCGGTTCAGCGTAGAATTTCAACATTGGAAGTTCATATATTAAATATGAGTTGAACATTATGTCTGCGTTTTCCTGATAGGGGAAGATGTTTTTGTTTCCGCCTGCAACAACGCTTTTCCATCTTAAAATTGTTTCTTCTGCAGTTATGCCGCGGAAGTTATTATCTCTTACCATTCTTCTTAAAAGACGCGCATCAGTAGTGGAAAGTGAATTGTTCTCATCAATTGACAGTGAGGTTAATGCAGAGGCATAAACTTTAAATTTTTTCTCCGGTGCTATTTTTTCAGTTAATGTAGGGTTAAGAGCGTGGATACCTTCCATTACTAAGATATCCCCTCCGTTCATTCTGATCTTAGGTCCCGTCATTGTGCCGCATCCAGCTTCAAAATCAAACTTAGGCAGAGTGATTTCCTCTCCGTTAAAGAGTTGGTTAAGCTGTTTGTTTAGCAGCTCCAAATCCAATGCGTTTACAGATTCAAAATCATAATTTCCGTTCTCGTCTTTTGGAGTATGCGCCCTGTCAACAAAATAATCATCCATGGAAATAATGATAGGATTCAGTCCTAATACTTTAAGTTGCAGAGCAATACGTTTAGATGACGTTGTCTTGCCGCTGCTGGACGGGCCGGCAATAAGTACTAATTTTACTTTATCTTTTCTTTGATAAATTTTATCTGCAATAACCGCAAATTTACGCTCATGCAGAGCTTCTGAAACTTGGATAATGTTTCTTGCATATCCGTTAAGAATACCCTGATTTATAGTACCCATATCTTTTGCTCCGGTAATCTCACACCAATCTCTGTTCTCTTTGAAGATTTCAAAAAGCTTATCCTGAAATTTCACATGCGGCATATCATACGGAGGATACGGAACGGGTGCCTGCAGGCAGAATCCGTCATTGTATTTTATCAGATTATATGCCGTCAAATATCCTGTAGAATATACCAGCGGACCGTAGAAATTATCTCCGTAACCGTCTAAGTAGTAGATATGTGAGAAAAATTTTCCAATAGATTTCAGCAGTGCTGTTTTGCTAAGCTGTCCATGTGAATTAAAAATTGCCTGAGCTTCATCTGTCGGGATTTTAGTCTTAATAAACAAGAAATTTTTCTTAACAAGCTCGGCCATCCTGTCAAGCAATTTACTGATATCAATTTCTGTAACAGGTACTGTAATTGAGAAATCTTTTTTATCCCTGAGTTCTCCGTATAGTCCGTTGGGCAGTGTATAGTCAAGACTTAAGATACAATCCGGATATAAATCATACACGGCGCGCTGCAGCAAAAAACTTAATGAACGTACATAAGTTCTTCTTCCGTCCCCGGCTGTAATATCCAGAAATTCAATTCTGGAGGCCATGAACAAAGGAGTACTAAGCTCTTTCAGCTGATTGTTCACGTATGCGGCAAGTACGCGGTGCTCACCCTCTTGATATTTAATTTCTTTTAAGAAATCTTTAACCGTTGTCCCCGGTTTTATACTGTAATTTTCATTTGTGTTTTTACAAAACACTCTTACTTTGTCCATCTTAATTGTATCTATTCAAACTTTATCAGATGCAGTTTATAATATCTCCTTAAGATATTTCCCCGTATATGATTTTTTCTCTTTTGCTACTTGTTCCGGAGTTCCTTCTGTAATTATATTTCCGCCTCCGCGTCCCCCTTCCGGTCCCATATCTATCAGCCAATCAACGGATTTAAGGACATCAAGGTTGTGCTCTATAATCACGACGGTATTTCCCTTATCCACAATTTTTTGAAGTACTCCAAGCAGTACTTTTATATCCTCAAAATGTAAGCCAGTTGTAGGCTCGTCAAGGATATAAAGAGAGCTTCCTGTCTCCTTTTTGGATAGTTCTGTGGCCAATTTCACTCTTTGGCTCTCTCCTCCGCTTAATGTTGTGGATGGCTGTCCAAGTTTTACATAGCCAAGCCCCACATCCTCCAGCGCTTTGAGTTTTGGTATTATTGAAGGTATGTGCTCAAAGAATTCAACCGCCTGGGAAATAGTCATTTCCAATACATCATTTATGCTTTTGCCTTTATATTTTACCTCCAGTGTTTCTGCGTTATATCTCTTGCCGTTGCATTCTTTGCAGGTGACGTAAACGCTTGGCAAGTAATTCATCTCTATGGTTTCCACTCCTGCACCCTTGCAAGTTTCACATCTTCCGCCTTTTACGTTAAATGAAAATCTTCCCGCCTTGAATCCTCTTATCTGTGCGTCCGGTGTTTTTTCAAAAAGTTTTCTGATATCTGAAAAGACATTTGTGTATGTTGCCGGGTTGCTGCGAGGCGTGCGGCCTATAGGACTTTGGTCAACAACTATCAGTTTATCAATGTTTTCTATGCCTTCAATTTTTTGATAGGGAAGAGGCGTCATTAAAGACCTGTAAAAATATTTGCTCAGAATTGGCATCAGCGTTTCATTGATTAATGAAGATTTTCCGCTACCGCTTACTCCGCTTACTCCAACAAGGCATCCAAGCGGAACTTGCAGGTTAACACCCTTTAAGTTGTTCCCCGTTGCTCCATATAACTTTAAAAATTTTCCGTTGCCTTTACGTCTCTCCGCCGGAATCTCTATCTTTTTTATACCCCTGAGATAATCAGCAGTATAACTGTGCATGCCTTTGATTTTAGAAAGAGGCATATTCATGAGTTCATCCGGTGTGCCGCTAAATAAAAGTTCACCACCTCTGGAGCCTGCTCCCGGTCCCAAATCTATCAGCCAGTCTGCGCTTAACATTGTCTCCAGATCATGCTCAACCACCATTACGGAGTTACCCTCATCTCTCAATTGCTTAAGTGAATTAATGAGCTTTATATTATCTCTCTGATGCAGTCCAATGCTTGGCTCATCCAAAATATATAGCACGTTTACAAGCTTGCTTCCAATCTGAGTGGCAAGCCTAATTCTCTGGCTTTCACCTCCGCTGAGTGTTCTTGTTGCTCTGTCGAGAGATAGATAATTCAAACCCACCGCCTGCAAAAAACCTATTCTGTCATTAAGCTCTTTTATGACATCACGCGCAATCAGATTTTGTTTTTTATCCAACTTTTCCGGAAGAGTTTTTATCCACTCCGCCAAGGTATCTATATCCATTGCGGCAACTTCAGCAATATTTTTGTTATCTATTTTGAAATAGAGTGCCTCTTTTTTTAAGCGAGTGCCGTGACATTCCGGGCAAACAGTCTCCTCAATGAATCTCTCCTTGCGTGCGCTTAAATCATCATCTTCCTCTTTTTGCTCTAGCTTTGAGACAATTCCGGGGAATGGCGCAAGCAGAGTTCCGTCTGCAAGGTTTACCCTGAACAGTTCATCAGTTCCATAGATAATCATATTAAGGATATCATCCGGCAGATTTCTAATTTGAGTATTCAGAGAAAAATCATATTTCTTTGCCATGCTCTCCAGTATGCGGAAATTGTTTGTGTCCTTGTAGCTTCCAAGCGGAAGAATTCCTCCCGCATTTATAGATTTGTACGGATTGGGTATGATTTTAGAAATGTCTAATTGTGAGATATATCCAAGTCCTTTGCAGCGCGGGCAGGCTCCTTGCGGAGAGTTAAAAGAGAATGTGAACGGTGCCGGTTCAGGCAATGAAAATCCCGTATCCGCATCCATCAGATGCTGTGAGAAAAATCTTAAATCTTTATCCAGTTCTGCCGCTTCGCTTTTTTTCTCCGCATCCTCCATCTTTAGCATCGCGATAGTTCCCTTTCCTTTTTCAAGTGCGTTATTTACAGACTCATAGATCCTTTTGTAATCAGGTTCTGACGGAATAAGCTTGTCAACAACCAAATCTATAAAGTGGATTTTATATCTGTCCAGCGGTTTGACATCTGCAACTTCTCTGATTTTTCCGTCAATTCTAACCTGTTGATATCCCTTGCGCAACAGACTGTCAAACAAATCTTTATAGTGACCTTTTCTGCCAACTACCAGCGGCGCAAGAAGCAAACATTTGACTCCGCTGTATTCTTTTATTATTAGCTGAGTAATTTGCTCGCTTGTGTATTTTATCATTTGCTTCCCCGTGGCAGGAGAGTATGCGTATGATGCTCTTGCATAGAGCAAACGGAGAAAGTCATATACTTCCGTGATGGTCCCTACGGTTGAACGAGGATTGTTTCCGGTGGTTTTTTGTTCTATCGCGATGATGGGACTTAAGCCGGTAATGCTCTCTACATTAGGTTTTTCCAGAATTCCTATAAACTGCCTTGCATAGGCGGATAACGTCTCCATGTAGCGACGCTGTCCCTCTGCGTATATTGTATCAAATGCAAGAGAAGATTTTCCGCTGCCGGATAAACCCGTGATTACCACGTATTTTCCACGCGGAATAGTAACGCTTACATTTTTAAGATTGTGCTCGTTAGCTCCTATTATTTCTATTTTATCCAAAAAAACCTCCCGTCAAATGAGACAATTTTAAAATCCTTTATCCCTTAAGAATGGATTCTGCATAAGTTCATCCTTCATAGTTGAATTTGGACCATGCCCGGGATAAACAATGTAGTCGGCCGGCATTTCCCTGGCAATTTTATTCAGACTCTCCGGCATTGCATCCTCTTCACTCTCAGGTAAATCTGTTCTCCCGCAGCTTCCGGCAAAGAGCGTATCTCCCGTTAAAACAAATTTATCTTCCGGAGCGTAAATACACATGCTTCCGGATGTATGTCCCGGTGTTGCAATTACTTTCAAAACAGAAATTCCAAACGTAATATCCTCTCCCTCTTTAATATCCAGAGTATTTAACGGCGGCCGTTCAATTTGATAGCCAAACATCAGGCAATCATGCGGAGCTCTCTCCAGCAATGGAACATCCTTTGGATTAAGATATGTTGGAATGTTGTATTTTTCTGTAATAAAGGCATTTCCCATTACATGATCAAAATGGCCGTGAGTACATACAAGTTTTACCGGCTTAAGTTGCTCTGTATCTATGTACTTAACAATCCTGTCTCTTTCACTCTGAGAACTAATGCCCGGGTCAACAATAATACACTCTTTTGACTCATCAGAAAGTATATAGCAACACTCCCGCAACTCATTCAAATAAAACTCTTTAACCTTTATCATATAAACATATTATTCTTAATAAAATTACCTTACGCCATGTAGCATTGGGACAAAACTTGCAGCACCGAATGACTGCTTTTCAAATTCGCTTTTGCTCTTTCTTGTAATCAGCAACATTTCTTGTTCTTTGTCACCGACAGGTATTACAATTTTACCTCCAACTTTCAACTGCAGAAGCAAGTCATTTGGAATTTCAGGTGCGCCGCAGGTTACAATAATTCCGTCAAACGGAGCAAATTGCGGCAATCCCTTAAAACCGTCTCCCCAAAACAAAATAGGTTTTGTGTAATCTATTTTCAATAGATTTTTCTGTGCTTGCATGTACAGCTCTTTCTGCCTCTCAATAGAATAAACTATCGCACCCATATAAAACAGGATTGCTGTCTGATAGCCGCATCCGGTACCTATTTCCAAAATTTTTTCACCGCTTTTAACATTTAGCAGTTCCGTTTCCATTGCCACGGTAGAGGGCTGGGAAATTGTCTGCTTGCCTGCAATCTCTATTGGAATGTTCTTATAGGCAAATTCTTCCATCCCTTTCTCTATAAACAAGTGGCGGGGTACTGCGCCAATGGCGCGTAATACCCTGCTTCCAAATATTTTGGAAGCGGCCAATTCCTCTACAAGTTTCTTCCTTCTCCCTTTTTGTATAAGAGGGTCCAATACTGAATTTAGCATTTGACAAAATTACAAGAAATATTCTTACTTTTGTAAGAGTATAGCGCCTGTATTTAAAGCTGGCGTTTTTCTACTTAAACTTTTATAATATGCATATTGGAATAGCGGGAAACATCGGGAGCGGCAAAACTACTCTTACCAGACTTTTGGCTAAGAGCATGAATTGGACTCCAAGATTTGAGCCGGTGGACAACAACCCTTATTTGGCAGATTTTTACAAGGATATGCAGCGCTGGTCATTCAACCTGCAGATTTATTTTTTGAACAAAAGATTTAAAGAGGTTGTAAATATCAGACGCTCAAATGAAAATGTAATACAGGACAGAACTATATATGAAGATTCCTGCGTTTTTGCTCCCAATTTGCATAAGATGGGTTTAATGAGTACAAGAGATTATGAAAACTACAAAGATTTATTCTCTCTAATGATATCCCTTGTACAACCTCCTGATTTAATGATATATCTGCGTTCTTCCATAGAGCATTTGGTTGGCAATATTCAAAAGCGCGGCCGTGAATATGAAGAGGGAATCCGTTTGGATTACCTTAAAGGTCTTAATGATTTGTATGAGGCTTGGATAACGGAATACTCAGATGGCAAGAAGCTAATCATTGATGTGGATAAGCTTGATTTTGAAAATGATCCAAAAGATTTGAGTTCTGTCATTGATGCTGTTGGGGCGGAGCTTCACGGATTATTTTAATGGTTTTGCCGCAAACATCACGCTGCTAATATCTCTTAAGCCAGCTCTCCGGATTCTGTTTCTGGGTTCCTGACCAAAGTTCAAAGTGAAGCGTTGACTCGTCTAAAGATGAGTCCAGGTATCCGATTGTCTGACCGGTAGATACTTTCTGCCCAACCCTTACGGAAACACTTCCCAGTTTGCAATAGAAAGTGAAGTACTCTCCATGTTGGATAAGCACGCAGTGACTGTATCCCGGTATGACAATAATCTGTTTAACAGTTCCCTCAAATACTGATAAAATAGCACATCCTTTTGGTGCTGAGATATTTATTCCATTATTAAACGGCAGTGAAACACCCTTCATAGATGCATCATTGTGTTCACCGTAACCCTCAGAAATAACACCCCTTCTTACCGGCCAAGGCAGTCTGCCGCGATTATTTCTAAACTCTCCGGACAGCTGAGCGCTCTCTGGCGTAGTTGCATAAGTCATTGGTGCCGCGTTGCTTGAAGCTGATGATGAGGATTTCTTGGAAGATGTTTTTTTGGTTGATGCAGAGGATGTGTTGTTGCTTGCCGCAGCAGCAGCGGCTTTCTTTCTCTCTGCTGCAATTGCAGCGGCAATCATCCTTTGTACTTCTCTGTTAAGCTGAGCCGCCTGTCTCTTTTTTTGCTGAAGCTGACCGCTGAAATTTTTCTGCTGCTTTTCCAGCACATTTGCATAAACCTGAGACTTCTTCTCTTCTGTCTTGAATTTATTATATTCCTCTGTCTTAACTTTCTGAGCTTTAATGTTTTCTGTCTGCATCTGAGTAATATTCTTTCTCTCGTCCGCAATCTTATCCTGAACCTCTTTCAGCTTTTTAGCCTGATCGTTCAGCGCTTTGGAATAATCTTTCAGATAACTCCATCTTCTGTACCCCTGTTCAATGCTGTTGCTTGCAAGAATATACATAAACCATGTTCTGCTATCTCTATTGCGATACGCCTTAACTATCATTCTGCGATAGTACATTTTAAGCGTATCCATGTGTCTTTGAGTCACATTAAGCTCTATGGTCTTGCCGTAAATTTCATCGCTTTGCTGAGCAATTTGCTTGTCCAGCTGGGCAATCAGCTGCTTTCTCTTATCAACTTTTTTTCTGATAAGAGCCAGCTCCTCCAGCGTATTTTTCCTTTTCTTCTGAGTCTGTGCAATTTGACTGTCCAAATATGCAATATCTTTTTGCAATTGATTGATTTGAGCCTTTTTACTCTCGACAGATTTTTGTGTGCTTGAATTTTGAGCTGCCGCTCCGCATGGGCAGGCGACAACAAAAGCAATAGCCAGCAGGGCCGTAAAAACGGCCGCTGTCAAACCTTTAAAATGTAAAACTATGTTATATGTTTTTTGCAAAATACTTACTCTTAAAACACTGTCGCGACAAAAATACTAATTACTTTTTGCTCATCTCTTTTTTACCCGCAATCTTTTTCAGCAATTTTTCTATCTGTGCTGTATCTCCGTCTTTCTTAGCAGCTTCTACGGACTTATCCCAATACAAAAAAGCAAGGTCATACTCTTTTAAAGCAAACAGCACTTCTGCATAGTGGTCAAGCATTACGGTGTTATCGCTTCCGCCATAGGCCATTGCATGTTGGAATTGCTTGCGCGCTTCCGGATAATTTCCCTGCAAGTAAAGTATCCATCCGTATGTATCCAGATATGTTGTATTGTCAGGCTCAAGCTCTATGGTTTTTTTGCTCATTTCCAGAGCTTTGTTAAGGTTTCCGTTTTTATCTGAAGTTGCAATATACCATGCCCAGTTGTTAAGAACGGGACTCTCTTTTGGATTTATTTTTAATGCCTTCTTGTAATATTTATAAGTATCTTCATTCTGATTCTTAAGATGATACAAATCTCCAATCAGAGAGTATGCGTTAAGAAGAAGAGTGGTATCATTCCTCTCTTTGGAAATTTTTTCAACCTGTGACAGAGTTGCTATAGCAGAATCATATAGTTTCAAATTATACTCCGCTAATCCTTTAAATTGCAGCATATCAGTCTTCCCGGGGAATTTTGAAATTGCGGAATCTCCAAAATTTTTAAGTCTTCTCCACTCCTCGGCGCTGTAAAGGAAGGACATGTAATCTATGTTTACGCTGTATGTGTCCGGATAATATTTTATGCTGTTTTCCAATATTTTGCGAGCTTCATCTTTGTGTCCGGCTCCCGACAGATATATTGCCGCAATTTGATTGCATGTTGTATCGTTGGGATTTGCCGCCGCCATAATTTGCATAGACTCTGCCATTTGCTCCTTGTAACGAGAAAGAAAACCGGCATTGTTGAAAATTTGCTTTAAATAATCCGTCTTCATTTTGGGGTTAATCTCCGTGCTAGCCATAAACGGATTTAAAAATTTAAAGAAATTGGGGTAATCATTTCTCAATCTGTAAAGTTCCGCCTTTCCAAATAAAGCGGGAGCATAAGCGGAATCATGTTCAATTGCCTTGTTGTAATATTTAAGGGCCAAAGTGTCATTAAGCCTATCCATATTCATATCTCCAAGAAGCGTCTCATATTTTGGATTAGGAGAAGCGGCATCTGCATCTTCCAGACATTTAATGGCTTGCGGATACTGGCGTTTTGCGGAATAAGCATCAAATTTTGCCATGGTAGAGACTTCATTAGGTCCGGCAATTTTTTCCAGTCTGTCCGCTACGCCAAATACTCTATCATAGTCATTGGTTTTAGAGTATATATTGATGAGATTCAGAAACACCTCAGATTTTCCGGGATATTTCTTTGACATTTTTTCATATAAATTCCTTGCGTCATCTATCTTATTGTTCATCAAATAAATAGATGCCAAATCCGCTGCATAGTAGTAATTTGAAGTATCTAAATCAGCAGCTTTTTTGCAAAATTTTTCTGCATCATCAGACTTGTTTGTCTGCATAGAAATTTTTGCCATAAGGTAGTAGGCTGCGTCATTATTTGGGTTTGATTCCAGCGCGGCAATACAATCTGACATGGCCTCTTGATATTTTTGCTGCGTGTATGCACTCTCCGCTGCAATCATGTGAGTTTCCGTGTTTGCTTTTGAGGGCGTCACCTTCTCCTGCCCGTACGCCCGGCCTCCCATCAATAGGGAGAAAACAATACCTATCGTGATAAATATTTGTAATTTCTTCATTTTCATAATATCAGGCAAAAGTAGCAAATTCTGTGCTAATCAATGTTGCCTTTGGGGGCAAGAATGATTAATTTTGTAGGATCGATTGCAACTTTTATGACCCGCAACGCATCTATATAGTGTCGAAAGAGAGAAACATAAAGCAGGATTCCAAGGATCCATACGCAGATCTGGTCAGAGATTGTATTAACAATAGTGCGCTGGCCCAAGAGAAAATGTACGAGAAGCTTTCTTCCCGAATGTTTCCTGTTTGTTTGCGTTACGTAGGAGAGAGAGAGAGAGCCAAAGACGTTATGCATGACGGTTTTATAACCATTTTTGCAAAGCTCTCTGATTTTAGAGGCGAGGGCTCTTTTGAGGGTTGGGCAAGGAGAATTTTTGTGACTACCTGTCTGATGTATTTGAGGAAGAATGACGTTCTTAAGAATACTGAGCAGATAGATGGAACCATTCCGGTTGCGGATATCAAGTTGGACCCAAAAGAGACGGAGAAGATGGATGTGCAGACACTTATGGAGATTGTGGCAGAGATGCCGGCTGGTTTTAGGACAGTATTTAACCTTTACGCAATTGAGGGTTTTTCTCACAAGGAGATAGCAAAGATGCTGAATATGAGTGAGGGAGGGAGCAGAAGTCAATTGAGCAGGGCAAGGGTGTGGCTGCAGAACAGACTTAAGAATTTTAAGTAATATCACGATAGTACCTGGAATTTGAAAAATTCTGACAACATATTAAACAGTGTAAGATTGGAGAACGAGGCAAACCCCGTTGACAAATTGTTTGCGGATAAGTTGAAAGACTTGGACGGAAGCAAAGAGTCTATGGGCGAGCTTGCGCTTTCTGATGATGAGAAGGCTCAGATGTGGTCCTCCATTAAGAAGAGCATTCCTGCGGGAGAACCTGTCGGGAATATTAGTGTTGTCAAGAATAAACCTCTGAGGAGCAGGATTATATATTGGTCCTTTGCTGCCGCGGCTGCTGCCGTTGTTGCAGGCATTTTCTTTAAGACATCAAGCCCAAATAAGTCATATATTCAAAAGCAGAACACTCCGGCAAGTGAGATTATTGCCGGCCAACCATTTCGGCCCGAAATCAAACCTATGAAAACGACTATGGCCCGAAATGCCCAAAATTATCTGGCATCCAATTCTGTGCGGGAGCCAATGGTTGAACTTCCTTATTTGACGGAGGAACAGAGCGATATTCACGTAACAGTGACTGAACCTGTTGTTAAGCCTTACAAGAAAGCGGAGCCTAAGACTGCAGTACAAAAAAAGAGGACGGAATCTTTTGGGTATATGACTAATTTTGGTGCTTATCAAGAGAAAGAGCAGAAGAGAACCAGAAATATTTCTTACGCTGTTTCTTCTAATATTTCCGGAGGCGGAAAATTTGACGTTTCAAACAATTTTATCAAATCAGTTGCCGCGCAAGTTGGTTATGTGGCTCCGTCATCAGCTCCTCAGATTGAGCAGGTTTCAGAGACAACTTACTCCTTGCCTTTGAATTTTGCAGTGCAGGCGCATTACAAAATAAACAATCTGATTACCGTTGGCGCGGGTGTCAGTTACACTTATCTGCACAGCAAGTATGACGGACTGATAAATAAGAAAGCATACAAGATTAAACAAGGCATACATTATATTGGCGTTCCTGTTAATGTATATTTCAATGTTTTGAATACCAAGTATTTTTCTTTCTATGGAAATGCTGGCGCAAGCATAGAGAAGGGCGTTAAGGTGCGTTATGATATGACTACTTATGACGGCATAACCAAACATGCTAATTCTCATGTGAAAGGAGTTCAATTCTCTATAAATACCGGTGTAGGCATGGAGTATAAATTTAATAATGACAAGATGGGTATCTATCTGGAACCAAATTTGGTATATTACTTTGATTCAAAGATTCCAGCAAGTATCAGAACAGATCAGCCGCTACAGGTTGAGGCTGAGGTTGGAGTGAGATTTCACTTGAAGTAGAGATAATTAACGATATAGAAAAAAGCCGCAGTTTAATGCGGCTTTTTTTATTTTGACATATTGGCTTTTAATTGCCGTGCAAGGTTGTTTGCAAAGACAAAATCATTCAGTTCTGTGCAATCAGAATCAAGGATATCTTTGCTGTTTCCCTGCCACAACATTTTGCCGTGATGTATAAAACCTATATGATCTCCTATTTCCATAACGGAGTTCATATCGTGCGTATTAACAACTGTCGTGATTTTATACTCTCTTGTAATCTCTTGAATCAGACGGTCTATCACAATTGCAGTAGTTGGATCCAGACCGGAATTTGGCTCATCGCAGAAAAGATATTTTGGATTTAACGCAATTGCCCTAGCAATGCCAACTCTCTTCTGCATGCCTCCGCTAAGCTGAGGAGGATACAATTTATTGGCACCCTTTAAATTAACTCTGTTCAGGCAGAAATTTGCACGCTCAAGTTTTTGCTCATAAGTCCACTCTGTGAAGAAATCCATGGGGAACATTACGTTTTCCTCAACGGTATCAAAATCAAATAGGGCGCTCTCTTGGAAAAGCATCCCCATCTCTTTATGAAAGTCTTTTTTCTGGCGTGCCTCCATGCCGATGAACTCATTTTGGTCATACCAAATCTCACCTTTCTCCGGCTCATATAGTCCCACAAGGCTTTTAAGCAGAACCGTTTTGCCGCTGCCGCTGGCTCCAATAATCAAAGAGCACTCCCCGGGTTCAAAACGGATATTAATATCGTCCAGAACCTGCCTTCCGTTAAACTCCTTATATAAGTGCTTTACTTCAATCATTTTTCAAACAAGGACAGCGTCTTTAATTAATGACAGCGTCTTAAATAAAAGATGGTGTCATACTTTTTATAAAAACAATTTTGTTATCAAAAGGTCAAATATTAATATCAGCGTACTGCTTACAACAATTGCTTTTGTGCTGGAGCGTCCGACACCAAGGGAACCGCCTTTCGCATAATAACCATAATATGAACATATTGAGGTTATTATAAAGCAGAAGACAGCCATTTTTACCATGCTGTAGTATATATACCATGCTTTAAATGCAAACTGTAATCCGTCTATGTATTGTGCAATTGTTATAATACCCGTAAATAAAATAATGACGGCTCCTCCAATCAAACCAAGCACAAAACTCAAAAGCATTATGAACGGGCTAAAAATAGTTGAGGAGACAACTTTTGGAAGGATTAGGTAGTTTGCGGAGTTGACACCCATAATTTCCATTGCATCAATTTGTTCCGTTATGCGCATGCTGCCTATCTCAGAAGAGATGTTGGAGCCTATCTTTCCCGCAAGTATCAGAGCAACCATTGTGGAGCAGAATTCCAAAACCAGACTCTCTCTTGCCATAACTCCCACATACATTTTTGGGATGAACGGACTCTCCATGTTGTTTGCAGATTGCAAAACTATTACAGCTCCAATAAAAACGGAAATTATGCTGACAATTGGTATTGAGCCTATTATAAGTTTATCTGATTCAAACCAGAATTGCTTCCAGAAAATTTTCCACTTCTCCGGCTTGCGGAATACACGCATCATCAAGTTGTAGTATTCACCTATGGTTTGAAAAACAGTTCTCATAATCCTTTCTGGATGGCGCCGCAATTTACTCATTTTAGAAATAAAATTGCTAATTTCGCGTAGTCTAAAACTAGCGAGTCGTGAGGATATTATATAACATTGGGTTGAGCATCCTGCCATTTTTTATCGCGATAGGTTCTTTGTTCAGCCATAAAATCAAATTGTTTTACAGGGGAAGGAGTGGTCTTCTTAAGAGAGTTGCGGATGAGGTTAAGCCCGGAGAGCCAATAATATGGTTCCATTGTTCTTCAGTTGGTGAGTTTGAGCAGGCTCGCCCAATCATTGAGTGGTACAAGAAAAACAAGCCGACATACAGAGTATTGGTAACGTTTTATTCTCCAAGTGGTTATGAATTAAGAAAGAATTACAATCTTGCAGATTGGGTATATTACCTTCCGGTTGATACGCCTCATAATGCTCACGCCTTTGTGAAAGCGGTAAAGCCGGCAAAGGTGATATTCATCAAATATGACTTGTGGTACAACTTCTTAAAAGAGATAAAAAAGAGCGGCGCGGAACTTTATCTGGTTTCCACAATTTTCCGTCCTTTCCAGCCGTTTTTCAAATGGTACGGCAGTTTCTTTTGCAGAATGCTGAGGAGCTTTACAAAGATTTTTGTACAGGATGAAGAATCAAAAAAGAATCTGGAGAAGATAAATATTTCAGGGAATGTTTTTGTAAGCGGGGATACTCGCTTTGACAGGGTGCATGAGATTACTCAACATTGCAAGCAATTCACTGTCATAGAGGATTTTGTGAAGGAAGGCTTTGGGCTTGTTGCAGGCAGCACATGGTTGCCTGATGAACAAATGATAGCAGATGTTTTAAAGAACTTCTCAAAGGTCAGGCTTGTAATTGCGCCCCATGAGATATCCAAAGAACGAGTGGATAAAGTCTCAGAGTTATTTGAATCTTATGGAGTTGTGAAATTCTCAGAGATTGTGGGAGGAGACGTTAAGAATGCCGCTGCTGCGGATACCTCAAAGTTGGCCGGCAGACGCGTGCTGATAATTGATTGTCTTGGAATACTTTCATCACTCTATCAGTATGCAGAATTTGCGTATATCGGAGGAGGATTTGGGGTTGGTATTCATAACATTTTGGAGGCGGCTACTTACGGATGTCCGGTAGTATTTGGACCTAACTATAAGAAATTCCAGGAGGCTATTGATCTTCTTAAGCTTGAGGGGGCAACTTGCGTAACGGACACAAATGATTTCTATGAAATTCTGGATAATTGTATAAAAGATAAAGAGTTGCGTGAATGGAAAGGTTCCACTTGCAGAACCTACGTAGAAAATCATATTGGCGCAACTGAGAAAATAGTGAGTACAATAGAGGGCAAGTAAATATCTATCGGGATGAAAAATATTTTAAAAAATTTTTTAGCTGTTGCCATGACAGCCGTTCTTTTTGTTTTCTCTGCAAATTTTGCCGCAGCGCAAGATGATGAGGACAATGCAGGGACCCCGGGCAATTCTTCCTGGTGGACTTATGATAGTGATATTCAGCCTGGTGCATGCTCCGTGAATGATTATATTCCATTGCTGAAAGGGAGGAATGTCTGTGTGCTTTCCAATCAAACAGGAATGATTAATGAGAAAACACATGTTGTGGATACCCTTGTTTCTCTGGGAATTAATGTTGTATGTCTGATGTCTCCGGAGCATGGATTTAGAGGCCAGGCAGATGCGGGCGAACAAGTTGGAAATTCCGTGGATTCAAAGACTGGAATTCCTATCCGTTCTCTATATGGAAAATCTAATCTTACAACTGCTCAGCTGATGGATGGCTTTGATGTTGTAGTGTTTGATTTACAGGATGTTGGAACGCGTTTCTATACATATTACGTGACCATGATTAATATGATGGCAAACTGTGCCAAATACAATAAAGAGTTCATCATTTTGGACAGACCAAATCCTCTTGGATTTTACGTAGATGGTCCCGTTTTGGATATGAAATATAAATCTGGAGTTGGAGGACTTCCAATTCCGATTGTACACGGAATGACGCTAGGGGAGCTTGCAAATATGGCTAATGAGAAAGGGTGGCTAAATGGCGGGGTACATTGTTCGCTTGCAGTTGTTAAATGCAAAAATTACACGCACGCAAAACATTATAAACTTCCCGTAAAGCCTTCTCCTAACTTGCCTAATATGAGAGCAGTATATTTGTACCCTTCACTTTGTTATTTTGAAGCAACAGATGTCAGTCTTGGCCGCGGAACAGATTTTCCATTTCAAGTTTATGGATCTCCGGAGATGAAAGGGTACAGCTTTTCATTTACGCCGCGCAGCGTACCCGGTGCAAAGAATCCTCCGCTTCTAGATAAGGAGTGCTTTGGAGTTGACCTTAGATTACGTCCTTATACTCAGGAAGTTAATAAGAGGGGTATAGATTTGACTTACCTCATTGATGCTTACAACGCGTGCGGCAAGGGAGATGCTTTTTTCTCCACATGGTTTGAAAAATTAATGGGGCAGCATTATGTAAGAGAGATGATAGAAGAGGGCAAATCCGCGGATGAAATTAAACAGCGCTGGAGTGCTGAAGATGAACAGTTTATTCGCGACAGAAAACCTTACTTGCTATATCCGGAGAAATAAAATTGCTCCAATATCAAAAATTTTACTTTTTTTCCTGAATTAGTTCTTGGATTAATTTTCCAAGTTCTCCGTTCTGCATGTTTTCAATTCCGGCCACATAATATTTGAATCCGTTCTTGCGGTCGCATTTAATTTTTACGTCAAAAAGTTCTTCAATGGCGTTTTTATGATTATGAAATGTTCTAAGAGGTAATTTCTCTTTAAACTTTTCCACGTATTTCTTGTTCAAATCTGAGTACGATACCTTACCCGAATGGTACATAGTGCTGAGCATCCATACATACTTGGTGAATAAATTGTTTGCCATAACCCTTAAATTCAATTTGATGCAAAGGTACAAAACACTTGAGCCAAATAGTAGCACTATTTCCTCCAAATATGTAAACTATCAATTTTTTTACATGAAAGGCCGCGCTGGAAGGAAGGAAAAAAGTAAAATGTGTTGATTTGATCAATTGCATCTTAATTGACGATATGTAGTCATATATTGCCCGCAATAAAAATTTCTAATATGTTGTGTAAAGTTTATTGTGCTTGTTGCAGCGGACTGGATGCTGTGACGGTGACGGTTGAAGTGGAGGTAACTGATGGCATACAGTTTTTCCTTGTAGGATTGCCTGATAGTGCGGTTAAAGAGAGTCAGCAAAGAATAGGGAGTGCCTTAAATCATTATGGCTTTCGCATTCCCGGCAAGAAGATAGTCATCAATATGGCACCTGCCAATATTCATAAAACGGGTTCTTCTTTTGATGCCGCAATTGCCATTGGAATTATCTGTGCATCAGAGCAATTAAGCGTGGACTGTCTCAAAGATTTTTTCATAATGGGAGAGCTGGCGCTGGACGGTACTTTGCGTCCTGTGCAAGGTGCGCTTCCGATAATTATTCATGCCCAGCAGCAAGGTTTTAAGGGGTGTATTCTCCCAATGGCTTCTGCAATGGAGGGAGCGGAGATAGATGGGATAACGGTCTTTGGCGCAGATAACATTGGGGATATTATAGAAATTCTGCGCTCTCCGGAACTTGCTGCAGATAAGGTTGTTAAGATATCTTATGATGGAGATTATCCGTCGGGAGAAATAAAGAAATTTGATTATGATTTTGAAGATGTGAAGGGGCAAGAGACTGCAAAAAAGGGATTGGAAATTGCTGCGGCCGGAGGTCACAATGTGCTGATGGTGGGGAGTCCTGGTTGCGGTAAAACTTTTATGGCAAAGTGTATTCCGTCTATTCTTCCGCCCATGGAAAAGGAAGAGGCAATAGAGACGAGCAAGATATATTCTATTGCCGGTCAGCTAGATGCAACCAACGGTCTGATGCGTACAAGACCATTCCGAGCACCGCATCACACTATAACTGTCCCAGCGCTTGTAGGGGGAGGAGCCAGCGGAATGCCCGGAGAAATTTCACTGGCCCACAACGGAGTTTTGTTTGCAGATGAATTTGCAGAGTTTAGCAGGCAATCTATAGATGTTCTGAGGCAGCCGCTGGAAGATGGTGTTATTCAGGTTAGTAGGGTAAAGACTAAATATGTTTATCCGGCGCGTTTTATGTTTGTTGCGGCAATGAATCCTTGTCCTTGCGGATACATTTATGATGAGCCGGGGAAGTGTACATGCTCGTCTTCTTCAATCATGAGGTATCGCGGAAGAATTTCCGGTCCGGTGTATGATAGGATAGATATTCACTTGAATGTTAGGCAAGTAAAATCTAATGAGATAGTTAGTGGTGCGCAGTCTGAGCCAAGTGAAAAAATTGCTGCGCGTGTTTTGGCCGCAAGAGAGATACAATTTGAACGGTATAAAAGTGAACAGTTTTTTACCAATGCGCAGATACCGCCTTCCAAGCTGAATTACTATTGCGGTTTAAGTGATAAAGAGCAGCTCTATCTGAGAAAAATCATTCAGCAGTTAAAAATTTCCGCACGCGGTTACAGCCGCATATTAAAGATAGCCAGGACAATAGCAGATTTACAAAAAGAGAGGAACATCTCCATAGAGCACATCTCCGCCGCCATCCAGTTCCGCTGCAATGACCGGCTAGAATAGGCTACGCTAGATTTTCCGCTCCCACTGCCCCAGGTCAAGGTCTTTTATCTCACCATTTTCAATTTTGAATCTGAGGGCGGTACGCACTGTGTGAAAGCCCATTACGCCGGCGGCTCCAGGATTAAGAACCATCATGTCTCTCTTTTTGTCATTCATTACCCGCAAGATATGCGAGTGTCCGCAGACAAAAACATCAGGCTTAATTTCCTCTATTAATTTGAAAGCATTGTAATCATATCTGCCCGGAAATCCTCCAATGTGCGTCATAAGAATTTTCATTCCCCCGGCATTGAAAGATTGGTACAAAGGAACTTTTTCTCTCACGTCCCAATCATCGCAATTTCCGTAAACACCTATTAATGGCTTAAATGCAGCAATCTCATCTAGCGTATGCTCGTTTCCAAAATCTCCCGCGTGCCAAATTTGCTCTACCGGTTCCAGGAACTTGCAAAGCTCATTGTCAAACAATCCGTGAGTATCTGATATTAATCCTATGTACATAGACTTTTCCTCAGAGATTACTTTCTAATAACTGTAATTTCCCCTTTGATGCCTACCTTGATTATCTGGGATGCCTGGTGGGTAGACTCTTCTTCCATTGATTTGTCAATAATCAAGTCCACAGAATTTTTAATTTCCTCCGGAATGTCTTTGAAAGATTGCGGCGCCGGTTCTCCGGAAATGTTTGCAGAGGTGGAGACAATAGGCCTGTGCAGTCTGAAAATTAGCTGTTTACAAAATTCGTTATTTGGTATTCTTATCCCGACGGTTCCGTCTTCCGCTACTACATTTTTTGCAAGCCCAATTGCACCGGGGTAAATAATAGTCATTGGAGCATCATTCACTTCCAGCAACTCAATTGCAATTTGCGGAATCTCTCTGATGTAACGGCCAATCATATCCATGTCATTAACAAGGGTAACAAGGCTCTTGCTTTCCGCACGTTTTTTAATTGCATAAATCTTTGCAACAGCCTCTGCATTAGTAGCGTCGCAGCCCAGACCCCAGATTGTATCCGTAGGATAAAGAATAGTGCCGCCTTTTTTTAATACATCTACCGCCAGCTTAATTTGCTTGTCCATCTCCGGACTGCATTTATATGAATATTGCTCCTTCATGATTTTGCTTTTTAAAAAATATTTCTCAAGATTTTGAAAAATAAACTTCCGTTACGGCTGCCAGCGCAGCAGTTTCAACTCTTAAACGTGCTGTTCCCAAGGTGATTGCAGAGAATCCGGCATCGGCGGACAGCTCAATTTCTTTCTTTGAAAAATCTCCCTCCGGTCCAATCATTATTGTAATTTTAGATTTGCTGCAACTCTCCTTATCTGCATTGCTTAACTCAGCATTGCCTGGCATTGCATTGCCTAGGCAGCCTCCATTGTTAAGTGCGCTGCGTAAAGAAATCTTCTCCGCCTCTTCACAATGTGCTATAAGCTTAATTGCATCTGAACCTTTCTGTGTTTTCAGAAAATCGGCAACCGTCATTTCATCCTCAATAACAGGCAGATATGCCTTTAAAGATTGCTTTGTTGCAGAGAGTGCAATGGCCTCCAGCCTCTCCTTTTTTATGCGCGTTCTTATAGAATGTTCAGAAATCAGCGGAACCAGTTTATCAATTCCAAACTCTGTGGCTTTCTCCAAAAACCACTCATACCTCTCAATGTTTTTGGTTGGACAAACAGCCATCGTGAGAGAATAATTTCTTTTTCCTATCCCGACAGATTTCTCCGCAATTTCGCACTCAGCCTCCTTGCCTGCGCTCAGCAGCTTGCATCTATAAAGTCCTCCTTCTCCGTCAATTACGTAAACGGTATCTCCCGGCTTGTTTCTCAGGACTTTAACGCAATGTCTGGTCTCGTCTTCCGGCAAAATAATTCTGCTGCCGGTTATGTTCTTGGAGTAAAACAGTTCCATATCACAAATGTACCATAAAATCACTACTTTTGCACTAGTCGGTTGCACAGATCCGCCTCGCCTTATCCATTCTCGCCTTTGCTATCAAGCACAGACCCACACACAGGAGGCAACTTTGTTTACGCGCTATGCGCGGAGATGCACACTCCTTTCAGTCGTGGCCTTCGGCTTGGGAAACAATGCGGCTGAGTCGGCTGCGGCGGACTGTTGCAAACCGGCTAGAAAACAGTATTATTGTATTATCATGGAACAGGTAAAAACACAACGTTATATTGCACTGGACGTCCTAAGGGGCATGACAGTAGCCGGAATGATAACCGTAAACAACCCAGGGAGCTGGGCGCATGTATTTCCTCCGTTAAAGCACGCATTATGGGCGGGCTGCACACCAACAGACTTGGTGTTCCCATTCTTTCTGTTTGTGGTTGGAGCGGCAATGGCATTTTCCTTTGCAAAATACAATGAGAGCCTGTCGGGAAAAAGTGTAAGAAAACTTATAAAGAGGGGACTGCTGATAATACTTGTGGGTCTGGCACTTAACGCCTTCCCGTTCTATCCAATGAATCCAAATCCGGCATTGAGCTGCCATGAAAATTATATGAACTATCTGCAGCACATCAGATTATTTGGAGTACTTATTAGAATCGGATTCTGCTATATGGTTGGCGGTATGCTGGCATTGTGGCTTAAAGAGCCAAAGAAAATAATACCTACAATGGCGTTGCTTATTGCAGCCGAATGGATAATTCTTGCAATTACAGGAGATGCTTCTTCTCCAATAGTTAATGGTGCAAAAGGTATTTTCTCTGCTGCAGGTCAAGGTTCCGGAATGATTGATATTAAGGCGGTTGGAGAGAGTCATGTATATCACGGAGAGGGTTTCCCTTTTGACCCGGAGGGTTTGCTAGGAATTTTAACAGGCTCATGTACAGTTCTTTTGGGCTTTATGATTGGCAATCTTGTTAGAAAGGCACAGGATAAAATAAAGGTAGTCACACAGTTATACACTATAGGCCTGATTTGCCTTGCTCTGGGATTAATCATAAGCATCTGGCAGCCAATTATAAAAGCCTTATGGACAGGCTCTTATGTTTTGTATGCAGGCGGATGGGCAATCATAATGCTTGCGTTCTTTATCTACTTTATAGATGTCAAAGGAAAAGTTAAGGCATTCACGCCGTTCAGAGCGCTGGGAATGAATCCGTTGTTTGCATTTGTAATGGCGGCGTTTTTTGTAAAGATTCTTGGCAATATGGTACATTGGACCACTATTACAACTTTGACAAACGGAGCTGTAGGTCCCAAATATTTTACCGCGCTAACGTGGTTCTATCAGTATGTATGTGTGGGACTTATAGGGAATAATAATAACATCTCTTCTCTGCTTTTTGCTCTTTGCTATGTAGCGGTATTTACAGCAATGGCTTATTGGTTGTATAAGAAACATATAGTTATAAAACTATAAATGATCAAGCCGCTTAATTATAAGGGAAAACTTTTGAACGCAGTGCAGTGGAACGGTGTTAATATGCGGGAAGTGAGTGCATTTGCCGGAAACAAGCTGATGCATCCTCATCTTTGCATGGGCTTTGTGTATTTGTATATTTTAACTCCGGACGGAATCTGTCAGGTGAATGAAGAGGATTATATCGGTAAAGACAACGAGGGTAATTGCTATGCAATTTCTCAGAAAGAATTAGAATGACAGTTATATGACAATGCTTATGGCAGAGATTAAGAAAACAATTGATATAAAAACACTTGCAGAGCTGGATAATGCGGCCGGGGAATTTATCAAGTTCATATCCGAATCTGATTTGCAGAGCAATATTTTTGCTTTCTACGGTTCGATGGGAGCCGGCAAAACCACTTTCATTAAGGCTATATGCAAGGCGCTTGGAGTAAAAGATAACGTCAACAGTCCAACGTTTACTATCATAAATGAATATGCTTCCGCAAAAGGGTTTCCTGTTTATCACTTTGATTTCTATAGGATTAACAAGCTACAAGAGGCTTATGACGTTGGCGTTGAGGAGTACTTTGCGGGTAACGGATTGTGCTTGATTGAGTGGCCGGAAAAAATTGCTTCTATTCTTCCGGAGGGTTACATTTCCGTGAATATTACCGTTAATCCGGATTTAAGCAGGAAGGTCGAAATCAAATAACCAGTTCTGTAACAACGGGATAATGGTCGGACATTGAGGATTTTATGGTTACGTGACTGACGCTTTCAAAATCTGTCGGGAATAAAACATAATCTATCCTCAGCAAAGGCCACAGGTAGGAAAATGTTGCCGCAAATCCTTTTCCGGATTCTCTGAAGCTGTCCTTTCTGTCTTTGGACAACATGTGATATGCATAGGACATCGGCGTGTCATTGAAATCTCCGCAAATAATTGCAGGATAGGGGCTTCTCTTAATGTGCCCCGCTATGATATTGGCTTGATTTGAGCGGCGTATTACCGTGCCCTTAACTTTTGCGTGTACGTTAATCAAGTCACTTGTAAACTCTTCCTGGTCATTGCGGCGCTCGCTTCCAAGACGTTGAACCAGAGAGGTAAAAGATATATTGTAAGACTCAAGGTGATTATCGTAAATTCTAAGGATCTTTCCGTAATGTTCTATGTCTGCGTACAGTGCAAGGTTGGTACTGTGACGGAAACTAATTCTCCCCCCGTCATTTATTTTGAATTTGCTAAGAATAATATTTCCAAAATAGTGTCCGTTTTTAACGGGGTATAAATGGTAAACTCTGTATTTAAACTCCGGGAAAATTTCTTTAACATATTCTTTGTTTTCCATGAACGCCTCTTGGAGACAGAGAACATCCGGATTGTTGCGGGCTACCTGTCTTTCAATCATTTTAAGAACAAATGTTCTGTTGTGAGCCTTTCTTGAGGAGGAGAACATGCCTGTATTGTAGGTCTCTATTTTAAGTTTGATCCCCTCTCTTTGAACATCACTGTCATTGTCTATTTTAAAAAATGATTCCGCGTACAAAAGCGAGGGCAGCAGAACAACTATGGGAATCCATGCGCTCTTGCTTTTACATATAAGGGCAATAAAAAACAGAATCAGATTTATGACAAGAATGGGGATAAAATACAAACCAAAAAACAGCGGTACCGCAAACTTTGACGGATTAACGTAAACTGCTATATATGAGAGTGCCATGCAGGCTCCGGCAATAATCAGAATGAGCCTGTATGAGACTCCGAAAAACAGCGGGGTCCTTCTCTTTTTTCCTTTTCTATCTGTATAATAGGCCGGTATCATTTATTTATCTGTCGCGACAGATTAAAAATACATCTTTCCCCTTTTTTTCCAGTATACAATCATGAAGTAGCCAAACAACATTCCGCCAAGATGGGCAAAATGCGCAACGTTTCCTCCCATTCCAGTAAGGCCCGTAACTAACTCAATACCACCAAATATCATTACAAACCATTTTGCCTTAAGTGCAATTGGTATTGGAAAAATCAGCTGCAGCTGGTTATTGGGAAACATCATTCCGTAGGCCAGCAGCAATCCGTAAATTGCTCCCGAGGCTCCAACGGTAGGTGTTGCAAGTATTTGAGCATATGCCATTTCCCCGGCAGTACGCAATGCGTGAATCTCTTGCAAATAAAGAACACCGCTATGACAAAGCGCCGCGCCAATCCCTGTTACAAGATAAAACAGCAAGAACTTTTTTCCGCCCCAAACATTTTCCAAAATGCAGCCAAAGAAAAACAGCGTATACATATTAAAAAAAATGTGCCAGAACCCGCCATGCATAAACATGTGAGTAAGAATCTGATACGGACGGAACAGCGGAGAGTTGAATGGGAACAGCGCAAGCTTTTCATACATCACGTTCCCAAAAATAACAGTTGCAATGTACATTATAATGTTAATCATTATAAGGTTTTTTACAACCGGCGGAATTCTGCTCCACCAACTTCCCGTATTATTATAATAACTCATGATAACCTCTTTTTTAAATCCTCTGTAGTAATTGTGGTAATGCAGTAACCTCCGAGCGGATAAATTGCAGGATTTTTACAAGATAACAACGCTTCAATCAGAGCATTATCTTCTGACTCCGTCATGGCATTTTGAGATGAACAATTATAATGCCTTAATGCTTTCATTGCAATTTTCTCTTTGAACTCTTTAGTTAATCCGTGTTCTCCGGCCTTATCATCCGTATCTGTCTCCTCTGTAAGTGTTTCCGCAATCTCTGCTATCAAATCCTCTACATTAATTTTCTCCCCCTTAAAATCAGACGGAGTACCGTACACAACAATACAATCCTTGCCAAATTCTCTAATATCAAATCCCAAATCTTTCAATTTCTCTGCGTTATTCATTAATACAGAGAAAGATGCGTGGTCTAAATCTACGGTCTTTGGAAACAGCTCTTCTTGTACTGCGGGCTTTGCATTCACCAAGGTCTTCAGATAATTCTCATATAAAATTTTCCCTCTGGCTCTTTTAATATCAATTAGCAATAGCCCTTCATCAGAAGGAGTGACCAGAAACTCTCCCTTTATCTGCAAAAATTTTCTTCCTTCTCCCTCTCCAATTATCTGATTTGCAGTTATATTGTCTTGTGTCCCGACAGTTCCTTTCTCATTTTTATTGCTTTTGCCATAGGCGTCAGGCTCAAAAGGGTTAAACAGCGGATTGTAATTTTCTTGCGGAGCACGCATGGCTCCTGCTCTGTATTTTTCCCTCTCTTCCTTTGACATTGTGAATCCGTCTTTGGAAGAAATTTCTTGGGGAACGCCTTCATTGTCAAAATCTATGGTTGGAGCAAAAGCATTTTTTCCAATTGCCTCTTTAACTGCAGCTTCCAGGATTTCAAATATAACCCGCTCATTTTCAAATTTAATCTCTGTCTTGGATGGATGGATATTTACATCCGTCTCCTCAGGTGTAACCTCAAAGAAAACAAAAAATGAAGGAGTGTTCCCGTCGGGAATAAGATTAGAATATCCCTCCAGCAAAGCCTTGCGCAAAAACGCATTGCGGAAAAATCTGCCGTTTGCAAAAAAGTATTGGTTTTGCTGCACTTTTTTTGCAGACTCAGGATTTCCTATGTATCCGGATATTTTTACTACTCTTGTATCAATTTGTAAATCAATTAGCTGTTTGACAACTGAAAGTCCGCTGATTTGCGCAATCCTTTGTTTAAGATTTTTTACCGGAGTGAGATGCATTGCCTCCCGCGAATTGCTAATCAGTTTAAATTCAAGGTCAAGCCTTGTGAGAGCAACTCTTACAAATTCAGCAATAATTTGTTTGTACTCAGAATTATCTGATTTTAAGAATTTTCTGCGTGCGGGAATATTGTAAAAAATATTTCTTACCGCAATATTGCATCCCTCCGGACATGAAGTTTTTTCAATCTTATCCATGGTGGATGCTGCTATATGTACCTCTGTACCAATTTCTTCTCCTCTTTTGCGGGTCTTAAGAGTAACATCCGCGCAGGCGGCAATTGAAGCAAGTGCTTCTCCCCTGAATCCGAAAGTTGTAATGTGCTGCAAATCTTCAGCCGTATCAATCTTAGAGGTTGCGTGGCTCAGAAAACACAACTTTGACTCCTCCTCAGTCATTCCAACTCCGTCATCAATTACTTGAATTAGAGTTCTTCCACAATCGTTGATAACAAGCATGATTGAGCGCGCCCCTGCATCGGCCGAATTTTCCAGCAGCTCTTTAACAACAGAAGCAGGCCGCTGAATAACTTCTCCGGCGGCAATAAGATTGTATATGTAATCGGGTAATACTTTAAGCATCAAACTATTTGTACAGTGCAATCAATTTTGCAAAAACTTGTCCAAAGTATAGAAGGGCAACCATAATTGCAATCAAAAGCAGATATACAACATACCTTCTTGCACGGGTATATCCATTGCTGGACCCCGAACTTTTGCGGGATGTAAACTTCATTCTCCTGAAGCCGCTGTGAATTATTTGCCCAGGAACATATTTGCCCTTGTCCTTGTCAGTTGCATCTTTAATGGCATTGTCCATCTCCTCCGTCTTTGGATCATAAAACAGCGGTTTATAATCAAAAACTCTGTGCGGAGGAAGATGAAAAAATTTCATTCCCATAACCTTATCTGTTTAGTGCAAAGATAGAATAAAAAGCGTAAATTTACAGCCTGCTACATAACTCTGACAATTATGGAAATACGTATTGGCAACGGATATGACGTTCATCTTCTGGCCCCCGGATTGCCGCTTTTTCTTGGCGGCGTAAAGATTGAACACACAAAAGGCTGCATTGCTCATTCAGACGGAGATGTAATCATCCATGCGCTTTGTGACGCTCTTTTGGGCGCTCTTGCGCTAGGAGACATTGGCCAGCATTTTCCCGATACGTCGGATGAATTTAAGGGCATTGACAGCAAAATCTTGCTGGACCGCACATACAAAATGATAACAGAACGTGGGTATCACCTTGTAAATGCGGACATTACGTTGCTTCTGCAAAAACCCAAAATCGCTCCCTATGTTGTAAAGATGCGCAAAGTTCTGGCTGAAGTTCTTGATGTAGCTCCCGACAGAGTATCTGTAAAGGCCACCACTACAGAGGGTGCCGGCTACATCGGCCGAGAAGAGGGCGTTGCCGCATATGCGGTTGTGATAATCAGCGAGTAATTTTAACAAAGCCGCAGGCCCGCGAGTATTTGCATGCTCGCTTTGCTCGCATGCAGAGCATTGCGCTACAAAGCAGCGCAATGCTCTGTGGTCAAGCGCACTCCGTGCGCAAGAGGCACTGGCACTTCGTGCCAGGACTCGCGGTTTTACCGCTCGTCTTATAGATTTTTATATGTAAAATCTTGAAGTAATGATAACAAGGCCGAAGGCCCGCGAGTATTTGCATGCTCGCTTTGCTCGCATGCAGAGCATTGCGCTACAAAGCAGCGCAATGCCTTGTGGTTAAGCGCACTCCGTGCGCGAGAGGCACTGGCACTCCGTGCCAGGACTCGCGGTTTTACCGCTCGTCTTATAGATTTTTATATGTAAAATCTTGAAGTAATGATAACAAGGCCGAAGGCCCGCGCGGAGCGCGTGTATCTCCGCGGCGGTAGCCGCGTAAATCACAGAATTTTGCGCCGCTTTGTGGCGCAAAATATGAGTACATAATTTTATTTTGTGAGCAAAATAAAATTATGTACTTTTGTGCCCGCCTTTGAAGGAACATTCCTCAAAAGCGCATGTTATCCTGAGATATGGTGTAATTGGCAGCACAGGAGATTCTGGCTCTCCCGGTTCGGGTTCAAATCCTGATATCTCAACAAATCTTGTGAATTACAAGGGGCGCGGTAGCTCAGCTGGTTAGAGCGCATGATTCATAATCATGAGGTCTCCAGTTCAATCCTGGATCGCGCTACTGAATAAAAAAGGGTGACCGTTTGGCCACCCTTTTTATTTATGGAATGATGGTTGTGGCACAACTTTGAAAAACGGTTTGATTTACAGTGGCTTGCAA